>Ga0209794_1000068_pt1 | contig 265064 bp, 259 predicted proteins | sample EBPBio232013_DNA_FD_185869 | JGI IMG/M metagenome (GOLD analysis project Ga0209794, IMG submission 185869) | Wastewater treatment Type I Accumulibacter community from EBPR Bioreactor in Madison, WI, USA - Reactor 1_5/23/2013_ DNA (SPAdes)... | ecosystem: Engineered > Bioreactor > EBPR >...
GAGGCCCTGCCGGGCGCCCTGCCGCAGGGCCAGAACTCGCCGCAGAAGGTCAATTACGGCCTCTATGCCGAGCAGCTTTCGGGCACCGCCTTCACCGCGCCGCGCGGCCAGAACGAGCGGACCTGGTGCTACCGCATCCGCCCCTCGGTCAAGCATACGTCGCGTTTCAGGAAGATCGAGGTCGAGGGCTGGAAGACCGCGCCGCATGTGCTGCCCGATGTGATCAGCCTGGGCCAGTACCGCTGGGATCCGATCCCGATGCCGGGCAAGGGCGAAAGCTACAGCTGGATCACCGGCATGCGCACCGTCACCACGGCGGGCGACGTGAACACGCAGGTCGGCATGGCCAGCCATGTCTATCTGGTGACCGCCTCGATGGTGGACGAATATTTCTACTCGGCCGATTCGGAATTGCTGGTGGTGCCGCAGGAAGGGCGCCTTCGGTTCTGCACCGAGATGGGGATCATCGACCTTGAGCCCAAGGAAATCGCCATCCTGCCGCGCGGGCTGGTGTACCGGGTCGAGGTGCTGGAAGGCCCGGCGCGCGGCTTCGTCTGCGAGAATTACGGCCAGAAATTCGACCTGCCGAACCGCGGGCCGATCGGCGCGAATTGCCTGGCCAATCCGCGCGATTTCAAGACCCCGGTGGCGGCCTTCGAGGACAAGGAGACCCGCTCGCGCGTCGTCATCAAATGGTGCGGCCAGTTCCACGAGACCTTCATCGGCCATTCGCCGCTGGATGTGGTGGCCTGGCACGGCAATTACTGCCCGGTGAAATACGACCTGCGGACCTATTCCCCGGTCGGCGCGCTGCTCTTCGACCACCCGGACCCGTCGATCTTCACCGTGCTGACCGCGCCCTCGGGGCAGGAAGGGACGGCGAACATCGACTTCGTGCTGTTCCGCGAGCGCTGGATGGTGGCCGAGAACACCTTCCGCCCGCCGTGGTATCACAAGAACATCATGTCCGAGCTGATGGGCAACATCTATGGCCAGTATGACGCCAAGCCGCAGGGCTTCCAGCCGGGCGGCCTGAGCCTGCACAATTGCATGTTGCCGCACGGGCCAGACCGGGATGCGTTCGAAGGCGCCTCGAACGCGGAGCTGAAGCCGCATCTTCTGGACAACACCATGTCCTTCATGTTCGAGACCCGCTTCCCGCAGCACCTGACCGAATGGGCCGCGACCGAGGCGCCCCTGCAGGACAATTACCTCGATTGCTGGACCTCGCTGGAGAAGAAATTCGACGGCACGCCCGGTATCAAGGACTGACCCCTTGTAGGATGGGCAATATTGCCCATCCTACAAGACGACAATTGCTGGAGTTTTCATGACGCTGATCCGTTCCTGGCTGGCCGCGGCCAACGACCCCGACTGCCCCTTCCCGCTCAACAACCTGCCTTGCGGCGTCTTCTCGACCCCGGGCGGCGCGCCCCGCTGTGGCGTGGCGATCGGCGATCAGGTCCTGGATGTGGCGGGGATGGAGAAGGCGGGCCTTCTGCATCTGGCCGAGAAGCCGCTGCTGCAGGCGGGCGCCTGGAACCCGCTGATGGACGCGGGCCAGCCGGTCTGGGAGAAGCTGCGCAGCGCCCTGATGGGCCATCTGCGCGAAGGCTCGGACACCCGGGACCAGCTCGCCGCCTATCTGCACCCGCTGTCCTCGGTCCGGCTGCACCTGCCCTTCCAGGTCACCGAATACACGGATTTCTATGCGGGCAAGAACCACGCCTTCAACGTCGGCACCATGTTCCGGGGCCCTGAGAACGCGCTGCCGCCGAACTGGCTGCATATCCCGATCGGCTACAACGGCCGCGCCTCCTCGGTCGTGGTCTCCGGCACCCCGGTCCGCCGCCCTTGGGGCCAACTGAAGGGCCCGCAGGACGAGGCCCCGCGCTTCGCCCCCTGCGCCCGCTTCGATCTGGAGCTGGAAATGGGCGCCGTGATCGGCAAACCCTCGTCCGGGCCGGTGACGGTGGCCGAGGCCGATGACATGATCTTCGGCTATGTGCTGCTGAACGACTGGTCGGCGCGCGACATCCAGGCCTGGGAATACGTGCCGCTGGGGCCGTTCCAGGCCAAGGCGACGGCGACCACGATCAGCCCCTGGATCGTGACCAAAGCCGCGCTCGGCGCCTTCCGGGCCGCCACGCCCGCGCGTGAAAAGCCGCTGCTGCCCTATCTCGAGGAACCGCGGCCGATGCTCTATGACATCGAGCTTTCCGTCGAACTGACCCCCGAGGGCGGCGCCCCGACCGAGATCGCCCGCACCAATTACCGCGAGATGTATTATTCCGCCGCGCAGCAACTGGCGCATCACACCACCTCGGGCTGCCCGATGCGGGTGGGGGACCTGCTGGGCTCGGGCACCATCTCGGGCGCTACCAAGGACAGCCGCGGCTCGCTTCTGGAACTCAGCTGGGGCGGCAAGGAGCCCCTGACCCTGCCCGGCGGCGCCACCCGCAGCTTCCTCGAGGACGGCGACACGCTGACCCTCAAGGGCCAGTGCAAGGGCGAGGGCTATACGATCGGCTTCGGCGATTGCACGGGGACCATCCTGCCGGCGCTGGCAGATCCCTACGCGCGGTGAAACAGAAAGGGGGACTTTGCGCCCCCCTCGGCCTGCGCCCTCACCCCCCGCAGGATATTTGCAGCACGAAGATGATGGTTAACGCCCCGTTAAGCCCCATCTTTGCGCCTTAAATATCCCGGGGGTGAGCCGCGGACGCGGCGAGGGGGCAGCGCCCCCTCCTTCCCCGGCGGGCTCCGGGCGCCGCGCTCAGCGGTCGAAGAAATCCTCTTCCGCCTCGGTTACGTCGATCTCCAGCGCTTCCAGCCCCGCTTCCAGATTCTCCGACAGATGCGGCATCCCCATCAGGTAATCCGCGGTGGGCGTCGTCGCCTCGGCGAAGGCGGTTTCCAGCGCCTCGGCGTAATCCTCGGGTTCGAAGGCGCCGCGGCCGACCCAGGCGATCGCCACCAGATGCGCCTTCTCGTCATCGTTCAGCGCGTCGATGAAGGCGTGCACTTCGCCCGGGCGGCCGCGTTCGCGGGCCTGAAAGATGATATGGACCACCTTCTTGATGCTGATTTCGGGGGTCATGTCTGCCTCCTGTCCGGGCCTCCAGCATCGCGCCGATGGCCCGCGCGTGCAAGAGGGCGTCAGGCCGGCGCTCAGGATCGGGCGAAAAGCCGGTTCCAGACCGGCGTGGGCAGCAGCCGTCCGGCGCGGAACACCCAGGAAAAGAGCGTCGGGAACGAGGTGGCGGGCCGCCCGGACCGGATGGCGCGCAGCATATGGGCGGCGGCCTCTTCGGGATCCATCAGGAACGGCATGGAAAAATCGTTGCGATCCGTCAGCCGGGTGCGGATGAAGCCCGGATTGACCAGCTGCACCCGGACCCCCGTTCCGCGCAGATCCGCCTGCAGCGACTGGCCGAGGCTCATCAGCGCCGCCTTCGACTGACCGTAGCCCAGGCTGCCGGGCAAGCCCCGGAACCCGGCCAGCGAGCCGGTCAGTACCACGCGCCCCTCGTTGCGGGCGATCATCCCGGGCAGGACATGACCCAGGACCCGCACCGCGCCATGGAGGTTCACGTCGAGCATCGTCTCGATCCGCGCACTGTCCCAGTCCCGGGCCGCCATGGGCCAATAGGCGCCCGCCAGATAGACCAGGCCATCGACCGGTCCCGCGGCCTCGGCGGCCGCGGCAACGGCGGCAGGGTCGCTCACGTCGAGGGGCAGCGCCCTGGCGTCCAGGTCGGCGGCCAGCGCCCGCAGCCGGTCCTCGCCCCGGGCCGAGAGGATCAGCCGCGCGCCCTCGGCCCCCATGGCGGTTGCCAGCGCCCGGCCCAGCCCCTCGGAGGCGCCGACCAGCCACCAGCGCTGGTCCCTCACGCGGGCACCTGCCGCATGGTCGCCACCAGTTCGGCCACCTTGATGCCGAACTTGCGGAACTGGCTGCGGTTGATGATCGTGCCGTTCTCCATCAGATACATCCAGTCGGTCACATCCAGCACCCAACCTCCCGCATGCTCGGGCAGGCGGATACGGTATTGCAGCTGCAGCCCGGCGCCCTCCTGCCGGCCGCGGCCGGGGTCGGTGAGGTCATCGGCATCGGCCTTGATGGCGCCGTCGTTGCCCAGCGTCAGGCGCCATTGGCGCTGCTGCGTCTCGCCGCTGGCGTAGCGGAAGGTCTCGTCCAAGGTGCCGCGGTTGCCGTCCCAGTGGCCCTGCATCTCGGCCACGAAGCGCGAGGTGACGCGGCCGGTCGGACCATAGATCACCCCTTCGCAGAGCAAAGGGCCCGCAAGGTGGCGGCGGATGTCGAGTTGCGGCGCCATGGTGGCATAATCGCCGGGCCGCTGGGCCGAGAAGCCCAGGTAACGGCGGGCGATCAGCAGGGTCATCAGCACCGCGAGCAGGGTCAGCAGGATCGGGGTCATCGCGAGACCTCTTCGGCAGGGGGCGTGGGACGGGGGCGATAGGCGGCACCCTTCCACCAGAGCTTCAGCGCCTGCCAGTGGATCAGCGCCAGCACCCGGCGCGAGCCCAGCGGACGGCGCAGCATGGCGCCGATCAACCCGGTCGCGGAGGCGGGCTTGCGGGGGCCGGTGAGGGTGGCGACCAGCCCGCCCTTGGCGTGGTCATAGGCGATGCGGATGGCGATGGCCTCGGGCCGGATATCGAAGCGAAAACGATATTCCCCCTCGACCGGCTGGAAGGGCGAGACATGGAAGATCTTCTGCGCTTCCAGCGTATCCTCGGCCCCGATGGGCCCCCAATCCTCGCGCCGGCAGAGATAGGAATGGCGGTCGCCGAAGGTGTTGTTCACCTCGGCGATGACACAGATCAGCGCGCCGGCCGGATCATGGCACAGCCAGAAGCTGACCGGGTTGAACACATGGCCCAGAACGCGGGGCTGGGCCAGCAACGCGATCCGGCCGATGGGCGGGGCGTCGGCGTCGGCCAGAACCGCGCGCACCCAAGCGGCACCGCGACCCTTGCCGCGTTCGCCGCCATGGTCGGCGTCGTGCAGCGACAGCAGGTTGGCGCGGTTGCGCGACAGCAGCCAGGGCATGCGCTGCGGCGCCTCGGCGTCGATCAGCAGGTAATCGACGCCATAGGCGAAGCGGTTCGTCAACGCCCCCGCGCGCCCGTGAAAGGTGCGCCCGGCGATATGGTCGACCGCGCTCATGCCGCCTCCTGCGCCAGTGGCTGGCCCATTTTCGCCACCACATCGACGGCGCTGGCGAAACCGTCCTCGTGGAAGCCGTTGCGCATCCAGGCGCCGCAGAACCAGGTGTTGCGATGCCCGTTCAGTACCTTCAGCACATCCTGCGCGGCAAAAGCCGCCAGGTCGAAGACCGGGTGACGGAAAGTGTTCTGGTCATAGATCAGATCGTCGCGGATCGGTCGGGTCGTGTTCAGCGTCACGAACATCGGATCCTCGGCCGGGATCGGCTGCAGCGAGTTCATCCAGTAGCTCAGGCTGATGCGCTCGCGGTCCTCGGCCGAATGTTCGGTATAGGTCCAGGAGGACCAGACCTTGCGCCGCTTGGGCATGACCGAGGCGTCGCAATGCAGGATCGAATCGTTGTCCTGATAGCGGATCGCGGAAAGCGAGACGCGCTCGGTCTGGCTGGGATCGGCGAGCAGGCTCAGCGTGGTGTCGGAATGGGTGGCGAAGATCACCTCGTCGAACCTTTCCCATTCGCCGCCCTGCACCCGGACCTCGGGCCCGGTGGCGCTGCGGCGCACGCCCGCGACGCCGGTGCCGAGGCGCAGCGCGACGCCGCGCCGGATCAGATCCCGTTCCAGCCGCCGGACATATTCGATGGAACCGCCCCGCACCGTGTACCATTGATGCTGGCCGGAATTCGACAGAAGCGCATGGTTGCGGAAGAACTGCACCATGGCGCGGGCCGGGAAATCCATGATCTTCGCCTTGGGAGTCGACCAGATCGCGCCCGAGAAGGGCTGGATATACCGCTCGCGAAACCAGCGCCCCATCCCGAGATTGTCCATCAGCCCGCCGATGCTCAGATCCGGGTCCAGCGCCGCCTTTTCCGCATTGGCGTTGAAATGCAGGATATCGCGGACCATGCGCAGAAAGCGCGGATCGGCCAGGTTGCGGCGCGCGGCGAACAGCGTGTCGAGCGAAGCCAGCGCGTATTCGCAGGCGCCGTTGTCGAAGGAGGCGCCGAAGCTCATCGAGGCGGGGGCGGTGGGCACCTCCAGCGCCTCGAACATGGCGGTGAGATTGGGGTAATTCGCATGGTTGAAGACGATAAAGCCCGTATCGACCGGCTGATCGCCGTTTCGCCCCGCCAGCACCGTGCGCGCATGCCCGCCCAGCCGCGGCTCGGCCTCGATCAGCGTGACACGGTGACCTGGCGCCAACAGCCAGGCGGCGGCCATGCCCGATATGCCGCCGCCGATCACGGCGATGCGCCGGGAGGAATGGGCGTGGGGTTCGAAGGGCATCTGTCTCTCCTGCTGGTTTGCAGAAGGTACGGGGCAAGGCGGCGATTGGATGCAGCCCGCGCGGAATTTTTTCGCCGCGCCACGATTTTTCGCCCATGCCGGTGATCCGCCCCCGCCGGCGCCGCGTAGAGGGGGCATGTTGCAAGCGATGCCCGATCCGACGACAATGGCCCGGCCCGTCCTGCCGCCCCGGCAGCGCGCGGCGGTACGGCCTGTCACGAAGGAGCGGCACCAGGTGACGATCGAAGACGACGGCGCGCGGCATTGCGCGCAGATGCTGGCCGTCGCCCGCCATGCCGACCAGGCCGCCTTTGCCGCGCTCTTTGCGCATTACGCGCCGCGGCTGAAGGCGTTCCTGATGAAATCCGGCGCGACAGCGGCGCAGGCCGAGGATTGCGCGCAGGATGTCATGGCAATCGTTTGGCGCAAGGCGGGGCAGTTCGACCCGGCGCGGGCCAGCGTGGCGACCTGGATCTTCACCATCGCCCGCAACCGCCGCATCGACCTGCTGCGCCGCGACCGGCGGCCCGAGCCTGAGGATCTGCCCTGGGGTCCCGAGCCCGAGCCCGATCAGGCCGACGCGCTGGCCCTGCAACAGGATAGCCAACGGCTGGGCGAAGCGCTCGCCCAGCTTCCCGAAGAACAACGCACGTTGATCGAGCGGGCCTATTTCGGCGATCTCAGCCATTCCGAGATTGCCGAGGCCACCGGCCTTCCGCTGGGCACGATCAAGTCGCGCATCCGTCTGGCGCTGGAAAAGCTGCGTCAGAGACTGAGCTGAGGTACTTCGCGATGATCCGTCATCATCTCTCTGACGCGCTGCTGACCGGCTATGCCGCGGGCACCCTGCCCGAGGCTTTCAGCCTGCTGGTGGCAACGCATGTGTCGCTCTGCGACGAATGCCGCGCCCGGCTGGCGGCGCTGGATGCCGTGGGCGGCGCGCTGCTGGACCGGCAGGAGGCTGTGCCGATGGCCGAGGGCGCGCTGACCGCGACGCTGGCCCGGATCTCTGGCACGCGGCCCGAAGCGCGGCCGATGTCCCGCCCGCAGCCCGGCCTCTTCCCCGAGCCGCTGCGCGCCTATGTCGGCGGCGATGCCGAGGCCGTGCGCTGGCGCCCGGTCGGCGGCGGCGTGCGTCAGGCGATCCTGCCCACCGCCTCGGGGGCGAGCGCGCGGCTGCTCTACATCCCCGCGGGCACCGCCGTGCCCGACCATGGCCACCACGGCACCGAGCTGACGCTGGTCCTGCAGGGCGCCTTCAGGGACGAGACGGATCGCTTTGCCCGGGGCGATGTGGAAACCGCCGACGAAGCGCTGGAGCACACGCCGATTGCCGAGGCGGGCGATCCCTGCATCTGCCTGGCGGTAACCGATGCGCCCCTGCGCTTCAACGGGCTGATCCCGCGGATGCTGCAACCCTTCCTCAAGATCTGAGGTCCGGGCTCGCGGCGATCCTGCGATCCGGCCTGCTGGTTCAGCCCTGCTCTTTCAGCAGGCGCCGCTTCTGGCGGTCCCAGTCGCGCTTGGCGGCGGTTTCCCGCTTGTCGTGGTTCTTCTTGCCCTTGGCGATGCCGATCTTCAGCTTCACCATGCCGCGGTCGTTGAAATACATCACCAGCGGTACCAGCGTCATGCCCTGCTTGGCCGTCGCCGCCCAGAGCTTCGCCAGTTCCTTGCGGCTGACCAGCAGCTTGCGCTTGCGCCGTTCCTCGTGCCCCCAGGTCTTGGCCTGGGCATAGGGGGCGATGGCGCCGTTGATGAGCCACAGCTCGTTTTCCTCGACCGAGGCATAGCTCTCGGCGATGTTCGCCCCGCCCTCGCGCAGCGATTTCACCTCGGACCCCATGAGCACGATTCCGCATTCGAGATCGTCCTCGATGAAGTAATCGAAGCGCGCCCGGCGGTTCTCGGCGATCACTTTACTGTTGGGGTCATGCTTTTTCTGGGTCATTGTCGCGAGATATTGGTTTGATCCCAAGCTGTCCAGTGGCGCCACGGGCGCCAAGCATCACTGTTGAGGGAAAGGAATGCCGACCGTGAAACCGCTTCTGCCATTCGCCGCGCTGATCCTCGTCGCCGCCTGCGACATGCCGCCGTCCGGGGCCCCCTATTCGCGCGCGCCCATCGCCGCCCCCGTGCCGCCGCCCGCGCCGGTCGAAACACGCCCGCAGCCGACGATCACCGTACCCAGCTATCAGCCCGATCCGGTACCGAACGAGCCTCCGCGCGTCACCACCCCGGGCGATACCTGCGGCGCCTCTGGCCTGCAGGGTTTCGTGGGCTCGGTCGCGCCCTCCCCCTTCCCGGCCGCAGGCCCGGTGCGGGTCTATGCCGAGGGCGACCCGGTGACCATGGATCACAACCCCTCACGCGTGAATGTCGTGGTGGACGGGGACAACCGCCAGCGCGTCGTCGCCATCACCTGCGGCTGAGCGGCACCCGACAGCGAGACCGGGCGCCAACCGCGCGCCCGGTCCCCTTTTGCCGGTGGCCGCCCCGCCGGATGGGGGTCCGTCAGGGGCGGCCGTCCTTTCCACGAGACCCCAGCATCGCCGGGCAACCGGGCGAAACCTTGACAAAGCCGGGGCATCCCGAAGGTTTTCAGCGATAAATGACCCCTGCCCGGACCGGGGACTTGATTTCGCTTCGCCCCGGCGTCACCCTTTTGTCATGAACGTGCAACGCTTTGTGCCCGCCGGATCCGCCTATCCCGAACAGGTCAGCTTCGACCGGTTCGAACTGGGCGAGATCCTTTCGGTCTATGGCCGGTTCGTCGCGGCGGGTCTGTGGCGCGATTACGGAATCTCGTGCCTGAAGGACCGCGCGGTCTTCGCCATCTTCCGCCGCGCCGCCGAGAACCCGCTCTACCGGGTCGAGAAGATCCCGGCGCTGCGGGGCAAGCAGGGGCTTTACGCCCTCTTCGGTCCCGAGGGTCAGGTGCTCAAACGCGGCGCCACGCTGAAAGGGGTTCTGGCACCGCTGGAGCGCAAGCTCCTTCACGCGCTGGACTGATCCGCCCCGCCGCGATAGGCACGGGCCATGATCGAGATGCCCTACAACCCGCCGCCCGGCGATCCCGTGGTCCTGCATCAGGACGACGACCTTCTGGTCATCGACAAGGCCTCGGGACTATTGTCGGTGCCGGGCAAGGGCGAGGGCAAGCAGGACAGCCTGATCACCCGTCTGCAATCGGTGATGCCGCAGGTGCGGCTGGTGCACCGGCTGGATTGCGACACCTCGGGGGTCATCATCTTCGCGCTGACCCCGCAGGCGCAGGCGAATCTGGGCCAGCAGTTCGAGCATCGCAAGACGCAGAAACGCTATGTCGCCCTGATCGCCGGCCACCCGGCCGAGGACAAGGGCCGCATCGACCTGCCGCTCTGCGTCGACTGGCCGAACCGGCCGAAGCAGCATGTGGATCACCAGAACGGCAAACCCGCCCAGACCGACTGGAAAGTGCTGCGCCACGAGGGCGAGAATACCCGCGTGGTGCTGAAACCCCTGACCGGGCGCAGCCATCAGTTGCGGGTGCACATGCTGGAGATGGGCCATCCGATCCTGGGCGACCCGCTCTATGCCACGGGGGCGGCGCTGAATCATCGCCGGCTCATGCTGCATGCCGAGGAATTGCGCCTGCGCCACCCGATGACCGGCGCGGCGCTGACCTTCCGGGCGCCGGTGCCGTTCTGAGCGGGCTCAGGCGGCCTTGGTATCGGTCTGCTGGGTGAGGATGGCGAAGAGCTTGTCCGTCTCTTCATTGGCGCGCAGCTTGGCGCAGACGGCGGGGTCGCGCAGCGTGCGCGAAACCAATGCCAGGGCTTTCAGATGCTCGACCCCGGCATCGCGCGGGGCAAAGAGGGCAAAGACCAGATCGACAGGCGCCCGGTCGACCGAACCGTAATCGAGCGGCCGGTCCAGGCGGATGAAGACGCCGCGTACCCGCTCGATCCCGTCGATGCGGGCATGGGGCAGTGCCACGCCGTGGCCTACACCGGTCGGCCCCAGGCTTTCGCGTTCCTGCAGCGCGTCGATGGCCACCGACTCGTCCAGCCCATGCGCGGCGGCGGCGGTTTCAGCGAGGTCCTGGAAAAGGCGCTTCTTGCTTTTCACGGCGTTGCAGACCCGGATCGCTCCGGGGGTCAACAGATGGGCCAGTTCCATACGCGCTCTTGCCTCACGTCGCTAAGGGCGCCGGCCTCCGGGGTATGCGTCCCCGGAGGCCGGACCAAATTATTGTGGGTCGATCCAGCCGATATTCCCGTCCTCGCGCCGGTAGACCACATTCAGCCCGCCGTGCCGCTCGTTGCGGAACACCAGAACCGGTGCGTGCGAAAGCTCCATCTGCATGACCGCCTCACCAGCCGAGATCGACGGAATGCGCGTCTCCATCTCGGCAATGATCATCGGCGCCAGCGTATCGGGCTCATCGCCTTCCGACCCGTCGTCAGAGGCGAGGATATACGCGGATGCCCCGCCGAATTCAACCGGCGCCGGCCGGTCGCGGTGATGGTCCTTCAGACGGCGCTTGTAGCGGCGCAATTGCTTGTCCATGCGCTCGCAACAGGCATCGAAGGCGGCATAGATGTCGTTGGCCTGCCCCTTGGCCTGGGCGGTCAGCCCGGTGCTGAGGTGAACGGTCGATTCGCAGACATAGGCGTGCGCGTCACGGGAGAAGACGATATTCGCGTCGGTCGGACGCTGCGAATACTTCTCCATCACATTGCCCAGCTCACTTTTGACGTGCGTCTGAAGCGCCTCGCCAACATCGATCTGCTTTCCGCTGATCTGGTACCGCATGAACCTCTCCTTCTGGTGACGGATGCCCCGCGGCCAACGTGACTGCGGGCATCTCCGTCGATATGACCTGACGGCACGGGCTCAGTCTCGATGCCGCGCCGCAGCCATTCTCCGGCGCGTTGCCGTGCCGGGAATTCTCAAGCCTTGCCTGTATTTGGCGACAGTTCGCCGGGCGATGTCAACGCCCTGCTCACGCAACAAACCGGCAAGGGATTCGTCCGACAGCGGGCGGCCCCGGGGCTCGGCGGCGATCAGCTCGGCGATGCGCCGCTGCACCACCCGGGACGAGACCACGCCCTCGGTCGAGGGCAGCCCGGTCGAAAACAAGACGCCCAGCGGCCAGAGCCGCCCGTCGATGTCGATGGCCTTGCCCGCCAGCGCCCGACCGACCGTCGACGGATGCAGCCCCAGCGCCCCGGCCAGATCCTGCCGGGTCGCAGGCAGGAGGCCGGCGATACCTTGCTGGAAAAATCCCGCCTGATGGTCGGCCAGCCAGTCGCCGATCCGCGCCAGCGTATGCCCGCGCTGTTCCAGCGCCGCCAGCAGCGCCCGGGCCCTGACCAGCAACTCGGGCGCGAAGCCCTCGCTCGCGGCCTTGTGAACCATGGCCGCGTCCAGCCGCAACCGGGGCCGTGAGGTTTCGGCCGGCTCGATGCTCAGCTTGCCCCCGTCGCCGCGCACCAGCCGCAGATCGGGCAGAAGGGGCGCGGCCTCGACCGCGGGCTCGACGGCGGGCAGGGCCGGGCGCGGGGTCAGACCCTTGAGCATGGCCGCCCGCGCCTCGGCACCCGCGGCATCCAGCCCCAGCTCACGCCCGATCCGCGCCCAGTCCCGCCGGGCAAAGAGCGGCAGCAGACGCAAGGTGGCCGCAGCCTCGCCCGGGTCCAGCCCCTTGTCGACCAGCTGCAGCCGCAGGCATTCGGTGACGTTACGCGCGCCGATCCCGGCGGGTTCGCAGCGATGCAGCGCCGCCAGTGCCTGTTCCAGCCGGTCCAGGGCGATCCCCTGCTCCTCGGCCAGCACTTCAAGTTCGGTGTCCAGAAATCCGTCCGGCCCCAGTTCGGCGATCAGGAACAGCGCCAGCGCGGCGATGCCGCGCGGCAGATCCATCCGCTCGATCTGCAGGCGCAGGTCTTCCTGAAAGGGCGCGGACCGGGCCTGCGCATCGATGTCGAGCCCCTCGATCGGCGCGGCAGGGCGCGCGGCGGGGCGATCCACCAGCAGGAAGGGATTATGCGCGGCCTCGCGGGCCAGTTCGTCGGCCAGCTCGCCCGGCCCCATGCGCAGCATGTTGAGCCTGAGCCGAACATCCGGGGTCAGCGCCAGCCGCTGCTGCTGGCGCAGCTCCAGCCTCGGGTTCAGCGCCATCGGGCACCTCCCCCGGTGTCAGCGGCCCCGTCTCTAGCGGAACGAGTCGCCCAGATAGACCCGGCGCACATCCGCATTGCCCACAACCTCGTCCGGCGTGCCGCTCATCAGCACGGTTCCATCATGAAGGATATAGGCACGATCCACGATCTCAAGGGTCTCGCGCACGTTGTGATCGGTAATCAGCACGCCGATGCCGCGGGCCGTCAGATCACCGACCAGCCCGCGGATGTCGCCCACAGCGATGGGATCGACCCCGGCGAAGGGTTCGTCCAGCAGCACGAAAGAGGGGTTCGAGGCCAGACAACGCGCGATCTCGGCCCGCCGCCGCTCGCCACCGGACAGCGCCAGCGCCGGCGATTTGCGCAGCTTCTCGATGCGGAACTCGTGCAACAGCTCTTCCAGCCTTGCGGCGCGGGTGGCGCGGTCGGGCACGGCAATCTCCAGGATCGCCTTGATGTTGTCCTCGACCGAGAGGCCGCGGAAGATCGACATTTCCTGCGGCAGGTAGCCGATGCCCAGCCTGGCGCGACGATACATCGGCCAGCCCGTCACATCGAGCCCGTCGATGGAGACATGGCCGCCATCCACCGGCACCAGCCCCGCCACGCAATAAAAGCAGGTGGTCTTGCCCGACCCGTTCGGCCCCAGCAGCGCCACGACCTCGCCCCGGTGCAGGTCCAGGTCGATGCCGCGCAGGATCGGGCGGCGCTTGTAGCTCTTCTTCAGGCCACGGATCCGCAATCCGTCGGGCCGGGCGTCGGGTTCATCCATCGGGGGCGTCATTCCATGCGGATGATGGTCCGCACCCGGCCGATCATCCGGCCGGTCCCGGCCCTGAGGTCGGCCACGAAGCGTTCGCCCGACAACAGGTTCGGCCCCTGCACCAGCATCACCGCGCCGGTCATCTCCAGCGATTGCGCGTCAAGGGAATAGACCGCTTCACGCGATTCCAGCGCCTCGCTGGGGGTGGCCATCGTCACCCCGCCCGTTGCGATCAGCCGGCTGATCCGCTGCTGCCCCTCGCGCGCGCCGGCGCCGTATTCGAGCCTGAGCGCCCCGGCCGAGATCCGCATGTCACCCTGAACCGCCAGCACGTTGCCGGTGAATTCGGTGGCGCCCGTCGCCTGATCGACGCTCAATTGGTCCGCCGTCACTTCCAGCGCCGAGCCATCGAGCCTGAGCGACTGGCCGAAGCTGATCTGCACACCCTCCTGCGCCGAGGCGGGAAGTGCGGCAAGCATCAGCACCGCAAACAGTCGGAGGAAGAGACGCGGCATCAGGGGGCCCCTTGGTTTTCTGGCTGATAGTTCAACCGCACACCGCCCCCGAAAACAAGCACATAACCCGCCCCATCGGTGGAATCGGCCCGCATCTCCATGTTTCCGGCCTGGATTCTGCCCGCGGGTGCCGAGCCCTCGACCGCACCGGGCGCGCGCATGCGGGTCGTGTCCAGAAGCCCGGTAAGCCGTTCGGTCGCCAGCCGATAGCCCGGGCTGACCGAAACCTCCAGCCCGCCGGCCAGCTCGAAACTGCCCCGGCCCCGGTCGATGATCCCATCGCGCGCCGCGGCGTGCATCGTCTCGCCGTCCCGGCCTTCCAGCTGCAGGTCCAGCCCCGTCACCTCGAGCCGCATGGTCGCGCCGGGGTCCGAGCGCGCGGTGTCGGCGACGATGGTCAGCGCCGCGCCATCCTCGGTCACGCCGGCAAAGCGCGCACCCGAGAGGCGGGGATCGCGGGCGCGGTCCTCCACGTCAATCTCGGCATTGGTGATGGCCTGCGTCGGATCGACGGTACGGGCCAGCAGGAAGACCAGCGACAGAAGCGTGAGCGCGGTCAGCGGCAGCAGGACTTTCAGGATCCCGACGGTCCTGCTGTAGCCTGCCCTGCGCTGTCCGGGTTCCGCCAATGCCATGTCAATGCGCGAAGATATCCACCTCGGGCCAGCCGGCAAGGTCGAGCTTGGCGCGCATCGGCAGGAAGTCGAAACAGGCCTGGGCCATGGCGGTGCGGCCCTCGCGCGCCAGCATCCCCTCCAGCAGCTCTTTCAGACGGTGCAGATAGAGGACGTCCGAGGCCGCGTAATCCTTCTGCGCCTGGGTGATCTGATCCGCGCCCCAGTCACTGGATTGCTGCATCTTGGAAATGTCGACGTTCAGCAGTTCCGACAGCAGGTATTTCAGCCCGTGCCGGTCGGTATAGGTCCGCACCAGCTTGGAGGCGATCTTGGTGCACCAGACGGGCGCGGCCAGCACACCGAAACGATGCTCCATCACCGCGATGTCGAAACGCCCGAAATGGAAGAGCTTCAGCACCTTGGGATCGGCCAGCAGGCGGGTCAGGTTCGGTGCCTCGCTCTGGTCTTGCGCGATCTGCACCAGATGCGCATTGCCGTCGCCGCCCGAGAGTTGCACCAGGCACAGCCGGTCGCGGTGCGGGTTCAAGCCCATCGTCTCGCAATCAATGGCCACCACGGGGCCGAGGTCCAGACCATCGGGCAGGTCGTTCTGGTAGAGGAAATTCGCCATGGGGAAGGTCTTTCGCCAGGAATGCGGTCCCGTCTAATCCCGGGGGCGGGCCGCGTCAATTCTGCGCGCCCCCGGCCCTTCCCCTCTGGCGCGGCGATCAGCCCATCCGGTCCGAGGCATAGGCACCGGGCGAGGCCGGGAAGACTACGGTGCGGTGGCCGTTCTGGAAGACGCGGTGCTGGGCATGGGCATGGACCGCCCGCGCCAGCACCTGCGCCTCGACATCGCGGCCGAGCGAGACGTAATCGGCCGGGTTCTGCGCATGCGTCACGCGCACCGTGTCCTGTTCGATGATCGGGCCTTCATCGAGGTCGGCGGTGACGTAATGCGCCGTGGCGCCGATCAGCTTCACGCCGCGCTGATAGGCCTGCTTGTAGGGGTTCGCGCCCTTGAAGCTGGGCAGGAAGGAATGGTGGATGTTGATGATCCGCCCCGACATCTTGGTGCAGAGCGCATCGGACAACACCTGCATGTAACGCGCCAGCACGATCAGCTCGGCGCCCGAGCCCTCGACCACCTCCATCAGCCGGGCCTCGGCCTGGGGCTTGTTCTCCTTGGTGACGTTGATGTGCCAGAAGGGCAGATCGTGGTTCACCACCACCTTCTGATAGGTCATGTGGTTAGAGACCACGCCGACCAGTTCCACCGGCAGGGCGCCGATCCGCCAGCGATAAAGCAGGTCGTTCAGGCAATGGCCGAAGTTCGACACCATCAGCAGCACCTTCATGCGCCCGGCCGTGTCGTGGATGCCCCAATCCATATCGAACGCCGCGGCCACCGGGGCGAAGCCTGCGCGCAGGCTGTCAATCGTGGCCCCGGTCTCGGCGGCGAAGCTGATTCGGGTGAAGAACTTGCCGCTCTCCAGATCGTCATACTGGGCGGCGTCGGTGATGTTGCATCCCGCCTCGGCCAGATAGCCCGAGATTGCGGCAACGATCCCGCGGCGCGAGGCGCAGCGGACGGTCAGAACGTAAGGAATCATGGCGGGGCTTCCTGAAGGGAGGGGGCTGGCGTTGGTCGATCCTGAGGGATTCTGCGTCGCGGCATAAGACCCCGACACACCGCCGGCGACACAAATCACGCGGCCTGCGACGCCGAAACCGAACGGCTGACGCCGATCGTCAACTTCGGTTCCCGCCCCGCCCCCTCAGCCCAGCGTGCGGCCGAAGAAGTCCAGCGTCCGCTGCCAGGCCAGCGCCGCCGAGGGCGCGTCGTAGCTGGCGCGCTGGTCGCAGTTGAAGCCGTGGCCCGCGCCCTCGTAGACGTGGAACTCGGCCTGGGGCACGGCGGCGCGCACCGCTTCGTAATTCTCGGGCGGGATGCCGGTATCCTCGGCGCCGTAGTGGAATTGCACCGGGCAGCGTGGCGGCTGGGCGATCAGCTTGTTGACCATCCCGCCATAGAAGCTGCTGGCCCCCGCGAAACCGTCGAGCTGCGACGCCGCCGCATAGGCGACCGAGCCGCCCAGACAGAAGCCGACGATCCCGGTCTTGCCCGCGTCCGCCAGATGGTCCCGCGCCGCCGCCACGTCGAGCAGGCATTTCCCCATGTCGAAGAGCGGGATCATGCCCCGCGCACGGGCGATTTCATCGGGGGTGTAGCCGGTCTGGAAATCGGGCTCGATCCGGTCGAAGACCGCCGGCGCCAGGGCGCGGTAGCCAGCCTCGGCCAGCCGGTCGCAGATCGAGCGGATATGGCTGTTGACGCCGAAGATCTCCTGCACGACGACGATTCCGCCGCGCGGCGTGCCCTGCGGTTCGGCCAGCCAGGCGCCAAGCTGGAAACCGTCGGCAGCGGTGAGGGTGATGTCGGTCATGCGGGCAACTCCTGCTTTTGGATGGCAGGGTGCCGAAGAATGCCGGGCGGCGCCAGCCTCTTGTTATCGCATTCGAAGGGCCGGAAAAGCGAAACCCCGCAAGGGTGAACCTTGCGGGGTTTACGAGGACGCTTGGTGCCCAGAAGAGGACTCGAACCTCCACACCTTGCGGTACAGGTACCTGAAACCTGCGCGTCTACCAATTCCGCCATCTGGGCTGATTGCGTGAGCGGTGGATTATCCGGGGGCCGTGGGAGTGTCAACGGGGGGCACAAAAAAATCGGCGCCTCGGGCAAGAATTCTCGCGCCCCCGTGACGCTGCATCGCAGCGACAGCCGTCGCGCCAGACCGCTTTGGACTTGTCCGCAAGGGGGGGCGGCGGTATTGAGCATCAAGTGATAAAGGCGCGGAGGGCGAGATGACGAAACTGGTCACGATCCTGGGCGGTTCGGGCTTTGTCGGGCGCTATGTCGCGCGGCGGATGGCACAGGCCGGCTGGCGGGTCCGCGTCGCGACGCGGCGGCCGAACGAACGGCTCTATGTCCGCACCTATGGCTTTGTGGGCCAGGTCGAGCCGGTTCTGTGCAACATCCGCGACGAGGCCTCGATTCGCGCCGTGATCCGCGGCGCCGATGCGGTCGTGAACTGCGCCGGGATCCTGCTCGAATCGGGCAAGAACACCTTCGACGCGGTTCAGGCCAAGGGCGCCGGCACCGTCGCCCGCGTCGCCGCCGAGGAAGGCGTGGCGCAGCTGGTGCATCTGTCGGCCATCGGCGCCGATGCAGAGGCCGAAAGCGATTATTCCCGCACCAAGGCCGAGGGGGAAGCCGCCGTGCTCGCCGCCTTCCCGGGCGCGGTGATCCTGCGGCCCTCGATCATCTTCGGGCCCGAGGACAATTTCTTCAACCGCTTCGCCGGTATGACGCGCTTCTCGCCGCTGCTGCCGATCGCCGGGGGCAAGACGCTGTTCCAGCCGGTCTATGTCGATGACGTCGCCGAAGCCGCCGTCAAGGGCGCGATGGGCGAGGCTCCGGCCGGGGTCTATGAACTGGGCGGCCCCGAAGCGCTGAGCTTCCGCGCGCTCATGGCGATGATGCTGGACATGATCCGCCGTCACCGCATCATCGTGAACCTGCCGAACTGGCTGGCCAGCGTCACCGCGGCGCTGTTTGGCACGGCGCAATTCCTGACCGGGGGCCTGTTTACCAACCGCGTGCTGACCCGCGACCAGATCCGCGACCTGGGCCAGGACCGCGTTGTCGCCCCGGGCGCCAGGGGTCTGGCGGATCTGGGCATCCGTCCGACGCCGATGGACCTGATCCTACCGACCTATCTGTGGCGCTTCCGCCCGGCCGGTCAGTATGAGGCGATCAAGGAATCGGCGAGCGGGCTGCGCGGGCAGGAATAAGTCCGCGCTCCCGTTTCGGCCTCAGGCATAGGCCATCCACAACAGCACCGCCCCCAGCACGATCCGGTAGATCACATAGGGGGTGAAGCTGAGCGCGGCCAGAAACCGCATCATCAGCTTCAGCGCGATCAGCGCCGCCACGAACGAGATCGTGGCGCCGATCAGCCCGTCCAGTGCCGCGCGGGCATTGGCCGTCTCGACCAGATCCAGCGCGGTCAGCACGCCCGAGGCCATGATCGTCGGAATCGACATCAGCATGCTGAGGCGTGCCGCGTCATGCCGCTCGAACCCCAGGAAGCACGCGCCGGTGATCGTCGCGCCCGAGCGCGAGGTGCCGGGGATCAGCGCCACCGCCTGCCAGAGACCCAGCACCACCGCATCGCGCAGCGTCCAGCTTTCGGCCCGGCGCCGCTCGCTGCCCATCTTGTCGGCGATATAGAGCACCACGCCGAAACCCAGCATGGTCCAGCCGATCACCGCCATCGAGCGCATGCTGTCCACAAGGCCCGTGACCTTCAGCACCAGACCCAGCAGGATGACCGGGATGGTCGCCACGATCAGCAGGAAAGCCATCCGCGCGCCCGGCGAATCAAGGCGCCCGCGGGCAAGGTCCGGCAGTCCGCGCCAGACCTGCGCCACATCCGCGCGGAAGTAGAGCATCACGGCCAGCAGCGTGCCGACATGCACGCTGACATCCAGCGCAACCCCTTGATCCTGCAGCCCGGTAAGCTGCGGAAAAAGGATCAGATGGGCGGAGGAAGAGATCGGCAGAAACTCGGTAATGCCTTGAATTAAAGCGAGAATAAAGATGTGATATAGGGGCATGAAGGCCATCCAGGCTGGAGTCGGCGGCACCTTACGCCGTTTTGTGGAAAGCGGAAGGGACAAATAGTAGGTAAGTTGTGCTGACATACTTTCACGCAACACACGGACAAATCGACCGCTTGCACGGGAAATAAGTTGGATATAGGTAACTCATACTGACTTTTATTGCGGCGCGGTTCGGAGTATGCCTGCGCGACATTTCGGGAGGCCCAGCCATGGCAACACAGCGCATGCTTCAGTTCGTCACCACGTCGAAGCAGATGCCCAGCAAGCGGGCCGCAGACGAACGGCGTGAGGATTTCGCCGAGATCTATCGCGAATTCGCCGCCGAGAAGGCCGCGGAACAGGCCAGCCGCTGCAGCCAATGCGGCGTGCCCTATTGCCAGACGCATTGCCCGCTGCACAACAACATCCCCGACTGGCTGATGCTGACGGCGACCGGCCGGCTGCAAGAAGCCTATGAGCTGAGCCAGGCGACCAACACCTTCCCCGAGATCTGCGGCCGCATCTGTCCGCAGGACCGGCTCTGCGAAGGCAATTGCGTCATCGAGCAATCGGGCCACGGCACCGTGACCATCGGCGCGGTCGAGAAATACATCACCGATACCGCCTGGGAAAAAGGCTGGGTCCAGCCTGGCAAGCCGATGGTCGAGCGTGACCAGTCGGTCGCCATCATCGGCGCGGGCCCCGGGGGCCTTGCCGCCGCCGACGCGCTGCGCCGGGCGGGTGTCCAGGTCACCGTCTATGACCGCTATGACCGCGCGGGCGGCTTGCTCACCTATGGCATTCCCGGCTTCAAGCTGGAAAAGCCCGTCGTCATGCGCCGGATCGAACAGCTGGAGGCGGCGGGCGTGCAATTCGTGCTGAACTGCACCGTCGGCCAGGACATCAGCTTCGACGCGATCCGCGGCAAGCATGACGCGGTGCTGATCGCCACCGGCGTCTACAAGTCGCGCGACCTGGAAGGGCCGGGCGCGGAACTGGGCGGCATCGTCAAGGCGCTGGATTACCTGACCGCCTCGAACCGCAAGAGCTTTGGCGACGAGGTGCCGAATTTCGACTCGGGCCTGCTGAACGCCGAAGGCAAGCGCGTCGTCGTCATCGGCGGCGGCGACACCGCCATGGATTGCGTGCGCACCGCCGTGCGGCAGGGCGCGACTTCGGTCAAGCTGCTTTACCGGCGCGACCGCGACAACATGCCCGGCTCGCAGCGCGAGGTGCAGAACGCCGAGGAAGAAGGCGTCGATTTCGTCTGGCTGACCGCCCCCGCCGGCTTCGAGGGCGAGGACAGCGTGTCGGGCGTCGTGGTGCAGAAGATGCGGCTGGGCACGCCCGACGCCTCGGGCCGCCGCTCGCCGGAACTGATCGAGGGCGCCGATTACCTGGAGCCCGCCGATCTGGTCATCAAGGCGCTGGGTTTCGAGCCCGAGGCCCTGCCGACCCTCTGGGGCGTGCCGGAACTGACCGTGACGCGCTGGGGCACGATCCGCTGTGATCATGCCACGCATGCGACCAGCCTGCCCGGCGTCTATGCCGTGGGCGACATCGTGCGCGGCGCTTCGCTGGTGGTCTGGGCGATCCGCGACGGACGCGAAGCGGCCGAGTCCATCCTGTCCTATCTGGCCCAGCCCGCCGCGGTGGCGGCCGAATGATCACGGCGCGGCCCCTCGCCCGCCCTGCCCCGCGCCGCCGCGGCCTGCTCGCGGCCGGGCTGGGCATGGCCATGCTGGGAGCCGCGACGCAGGCCGGGGCCGAGGATTTCACGCCGCCCGCGGGCTGCACCGCCTATCTGGCGGTCCAGACCCGCGCCTGTACCGTGTCGCAGCATTACACCTGCACCGATACGCCCGGCGGCCTGTGGCGCATGGATTTCGACGAACAGGGCGCCTTCTATCAGGGCCTGATCAATGCCGAGGCCCAATGGGTCGAAAGCCGCTCGCTGCCCAGCGGCACCGTCACCCGCACCGAATTTCCGGCGCGCGATGCGGCCTCGGTCTCGACGCTGCTGTCGAGCGGCTACGACGATTGGGATTTCGACGAGATCCGCGCCGGTGAGCGGGTCCGCGTGACCGGCTTCGACCGGCTGACCGGCGGGACCGAGGTGATCGACGGCGAGACGCTGCTGGGGACCGAATTCGAAACCCGCTATTACGACGCGACCGGCGCGCTGATCAGCACGATCACCGGGCGCGAATATGTCTCGGCCACGCATCGGCGCTTCTTCTCGGGAATCCGTACCTGGCGCGCGGGCGATGAAGAAACCACCAGCGACAATTCGCCGGCCGAGTTCCTTTATCCCGGGGATCCCGGTTTCGCCTCGACCCAGCCGCGGCACAATTGCGGCCCGATGCTGAGCGCCCTTGCCACAGAGGAGGGTCACGCATGATCGAGACCAGAACCGGCGGCTGTCTGTGCGGTGCGGTGCGCTTCGAGGCCGACCTCACCAAGCGCGCATTTGGCGCCTGCCATTGCGAGATGTGCCGGCGCTGGACCGGCTCGGCGCTGCTGGGGATCACCGTGCCCACCGGCAATGTCCGCTGGACGGGCGAGGCGCATATCGCCACCCGCCAGACCAGCGCCTGGGCGATGCGCGCCTGGTGCCGGGAGTGCGGCTCGAACCTCTATTTCCGGGTCACCGCCGACAGCGAATGGGCGGGCGATACGGAACTGCCGATCGGCCTTTTCGACGATGCGAACGGGCTGGTTCTGTCCAACGAAATCTACATCGACCACAAGCCCGACAGCTTTGCCTATGCGGGCGAGGGACGAACCCTGTTGACCCGGCAGGACTGCATCGACCGATTCAGCCAGCTTGCCAGCGAGTGAGAAGGAGACTGCCATGACCGTCTATGATGAAAACTGGGTCGCGGCCGAAGAAGCCAAGCGTCAGTGGATGGATGCCAACGGTCTTTACAAGACCGATGACGAGCATGCCTCCTGCGGCGTCGGCCTCGTCGTCTCGATCAACGGCAAGCCGTCGCGCCAGGTCGTCGTCAACGGCATCAACGCGCTGAAAGCGGTCTGGCACCGGGGCGCGGTCGATGCCGATGGCAAGACCGGCGACGGCGCTGGCATCCATGTGCAGATCCCCGTCCCCTTCTTCCACGACCAGATCCGCCGCACGGGGCATGAGCCCGACCTCGACGCGCTGATCGCCGTGGGCCAGGTGTTTCTGCCCCGCACCGATTTCGGCGCGCAGGAGCGCTGCCGGACCATCGTCGAGGCCGAAGTGCTGCGGATGGGCTATTATATCTACGGCTGGCGCCACGTGCCGGTCGACACCTCGGTTCTGGGCGACAAGGCCAATGCCACCCGCCCCGAGATCGAGCAGATCCTGATCAAGAACACCAAGGGCACCGACGAAGAGACCTTCGAGCGCGAGCTTTACGTCATCCGCCGCCGGATCGAGAAGGCGGCTGCGGCGCAGCAGATCCAGGGGCTCTACCTGTGCTCGCTGTCCTGCCGGTCGGTGATCTACAAGGGGATGATGCTGGCCGAGCAGGTCGCCGTCTTCTACCCCGACCTGATGGACGAACGCTTCATCTCGTCCTTCGCGATCTATCACCAGCGCTATTCGACCAACACCTTCCCGCAATGGTGGCTGGCGCAACCCTTCCGCATGCTGGCCCATAACGGCGAGATCAACACGCTGAAGGGCAACGTCAACTGGATGAAATCGCACGAGATCCGCATGGCCTCGTCCGCCTTCGGCGAGATGGCCGAGGACATCAAGCCGATCATCCCGGCAGGCTCGTCCGATTCGGGCGCGTTGGATGCGGTGTTCGAGGTCCTGGTGCGCTCGGGCCGTTCGGCGCCGATGGCCAAGACCATGCTGGTGCCCGAGGCCTGGTCCAAGGCCACGGTCGAACTGCCGCAGGCCTGGCAGGACATGTATTCCTACTGCAACTCGGTGATGGAGCCCTGGGACGGCCCGGCGGCTTTGGCCATGACCGACGGCCGCTGGGTCTGCGGCGGGCTCGACCGCAACGGCCTGCGCCCGATGCGCTATGTGGTGACCGGCGACGGCATGCTGATCGCGGGTTCGGAAACCGGGATGGTGCCGGTCGACGAAATGACGGTGCGCGAAAAGGGCGCGCTGGGCCCGGGCCAGATGATCGCCGTCGACATGAAAGAGGGCAAACTCTACCGCGACGTGGCGCTGAAGGATCGTCTGGCCGCCAGCCAGCCCTTCGGCGAATGGACCGACAAGATCGTCGAGCTGAACAAGCTGCTGGCCGATGTGCCGGAACTGCCGATGTTCGAGGGCGAATCGCTGCGCCGCCGCCAGATCGCCGCCGGCTATTCGATGGAAGAGGTCGAGCAGGTCCTGACGCCGATGGCCGAGGATGGAAAGGAAATGGTCGCCTCGATGGGCGATGACACGCCCGCCGCGGTGCTGTCGAAGGTCTATCGCCCGCTCAGCCATTTCTTCCGCCAGAACTTCAGCCAGGTGACCAACCCGCCGATCGACAGCCTGCGCGAAAGCCGCGTGATGTCGCTGAAGACCCGCTTCGGCAACCTCAAGAACGTGCTGGACGAAAGCAGCGCGCAGACCGAGATCCTGGTCCTCGAATCCCCGTTCATCGCCAACGAGGAATTCAAGGTCATGGTTCGCCAGTTCGGCGACGGCGTGGCGATGATCGACTGCACCTTCGAGGATGGCGCGGGCGAGGATGCGCTGCGTCAGGGGCTGGAGCGGATCCGGGCCGAGGCCGAGGACGCCGTGCGCTCGGGCAATTCGCACATCGTCCTGACGGATGAAAAGCAGGGCCCCGGCCGGGTCGCCATGCCGATGATCCTGGCCACCAGCGCCGTGCATTCCTGGCTGACCCGCAAGGGGCTCAGGACCTTCACCTCGATCAATGTCCGGGCCGCCGAATGCATCGACCCGCATTATTTCGCGGTGCTGATCGGCTGCGGCGCGACCACGGTGAACCCCTACCTCGCGCAGGACACCATCGCCGACCGCATTGGTCGCGGCCTGATCGAGGGCTCGCTGGTCGACGCCATGCGCCGCTACCGCGACGCCATCGACGCCGGTCTGCTGAAGATCATGTCCAAGATGGGGATCTCGATCATCTCGTCGTATCGCGGCGGGCTGAACTTCGAGGCCGTTGGCCTCAGCCGCGCCATGGTGGCCGAGTATTTCCCCGGCATGCACAGCCGCATCTCGGGCATCGGCCTGCACGGCATCCAGATGAAGGTCGAGGAAGTGCACGACAAGGGCTGGAAGGCCCCGGTCGGCCCGCTGCCGGTCGGCGGCTTCTACAAGGCGCGCCGCTCGGGCGAGAAGCATGCCTGGGAAGCCCAGACCATGCACCTCTTGCAAAACGCCTGCGAGCGCGCCTCCTATGACCTGTGGCGCAAGTATTCGGCGGCGCTGCAGGCCAACCCGCCGATCCATCTGCGCGACCTACTGGACTTCAAGCCGCTGGGCCGTCCGCTGCCCATCGAGGAGGTGGAATCCATCACCTCGATCCGCAAGCGCTTCGTGACCCCGGGCATGTCGCTGGGCGCGCTGAGCCCTGAGGCGCACAAGACCCTCAACGTCGCCATGAACCGCATCGGCGCCAAGTCCGACTCGGGCGAGGGCGGCGAGGATCCGGCGCATTTCCACCCTGAACCCAACGGCGACAATCCCTCGGCCAAGATCAAGCAGGTGGCCTCGGGCCGGTTCGGCGTCACCGCCGAATACCTGAACCAGTGCGAAGAGCTGGAGATCAAGGTCGCCCAGGGCGCCAAGCCCGGCGAGGGCGGCCAACTGCCCGGCATGAAAGTGACCGAGCTGATTGCGCGGCTCCGGCATTCGACCAAGGGCGTGACGCTGATCTCGCCCCCGCCGCACCACGACATCTATTCGATCGAAGACCTGGCGCAGCTGATCTACGACCTGAAGCAGATCAACCCGCGCGCCAAGGTGACGGTGAAGCTGGTCGCCTCGTCGGGCGTCGGCACGATTGCGGCGGGCGTGGCCAAAGCCAAGGCCGACGTGATCCTGATCTCGGGCCACAATGGCGGCACCGGGGCCTCCCCGGGCACCTCGATCAAATACGCGGGCCTGCCGTGGGAGATGGGCCTGACCGAGGCGCATCAGGTCCTCGCCATGAACAACCTGCGCGACCGGGTGACGTTGCGCACCGATGGCGGGCTCAGGACCGGGCGCGACATCGTGATGGCGGCGATGCTGGGGGCCGAGGAATTCGGCATCGGCACCGCCGCGCTGATCGCCATGGGCTGCATCATGGTGCGCCAGTGCCAGTCGAACACCTGCCCGGTGGGCGTCTGCACCCAGAACCCGGAACTGCGCGCTAAGTTCACCGGCAACGCCGACAAGGTGGTGAACCTCATCACCTTCTACGCCTCCGAAGTGCGCGAGATCCTCGCCAGCCTCGGCGCGCGCTCGATTGACGAGATCATCGGCCGGGCGGATCTGCTGGCGCAGGTCAGCCGCGGCTCGGCACATCTCGATGACCTCGACCTCAACCCGCTGCTCATCACCGTCGATGGCGCGCGCTCGATCCGGTATGACCGCGACAAGCCGCGCAACGCCGTGCCGGACACGCTGGACAGCGAGATCATCCGCGACGCCGCCCGCTTCTTCGAAGAGGGCGAGAAGATGCAGCTGAGCTATGCCGTGCGCAACACGCACCGCACCGTGGGCACCCGCGCCTCCAGCCACATCGTCAAGAAGTTCGGGATGCGCAATTCGCTGCAACCCGACCACCTGACGGTCAAGCTGGCGGGCTCGGCCGGTCAGTCGCTGGGCGCCTTCGCCGTGCGCGGGTTGAAGCTGGAAGTCTTCGGCGACGCCAACGATTACGTGGGCAAGGGGCTGTCGGGCGGGCTGATCGTGGTGCGTCCGCGCATGTCCTCGCCGTTGAAAGCCTCCGAGAACACGATCATCGGCAACACCGTGCTCTACGGCGCGACCGGCGGCAAGCTCTTCGCCGCGGGCCGCGCGGGCGAGCGCTTCGCGGTGCGCAACTCTGGCGCCTCGGTGGTGGTCGAGGGCTGCGGCTCGAACGGCTGCGAGTACATGACCGGCGGGGTCGCCGTGATCCTCGGCTCGATCGGCGCCAATTTCGGCGCCGGGATGACCGGCGGCATGGCCTATGTCTATGACCCCGAAGGCACGGCCGAGAACCTGATCAACATGGAATCGCTGGTCACCTGCCCGGTGACGGTGGCGCATTGGGAGGATCAGCTGAAATCGCTGCTCGAACAGCATGTGGCCGAGACCGAAAGCGCCAAGGGCGCCGAGATCCTGCGCCGCTGGGATGTCGAGAAGGCGAATTTCATCCAGATCTGCCCGAAGGAGATGCTGGTCCACCTGCCGCATCCGCTGGCGCACGAGGCCCAGGCGATGCCGGCGGAGTGACCCGTTGGGTGCGGGCCTGCACGCACCGTCCACCAACAAAAAAAGGGGCCGCGCTTGCGGCCCCTTTCCTAATGACCGGCTGACGGATCACTCCATCGGCACTTGCTGCATCGTATCGCCGTCGATCTCGGCCAGCGTGTTCCACATCCCGCCGCCAACCTGGCTGATGAAGATGTTGTTCGCGCCCTGATGGCCGGTGCCGAAGTTGATATGCGTGCCCAGCAGCGGATCGTCGTAATCCAGCGCTTCCATCGCCGCGACGAAGCCCTCGGTCGTCAAATCCGGCCCGGCGGCCTCCAGCGCCATCACCATCTGTTCGGCGGCCGTATAGCCCAGCATGGCGAAACCACTGGCCGGCTGGCTGTAGCGCGCTTCATAGGCGGCGATGAAGGCGGCCGGGGCCTCCTCATCGGCGCGGGCCCGCAGGTCCTGCCAGCCAGCCGAGGCATAGAGTCCGTCGGTCACGCCGCCCGGCACCATGGCGACCGGTTCCAGGAACCCGGCCGAGGACGTGAGGAAGCTCACATCGGTCCAGCCCAGCCGCTTGGCGGTACCGACCACGGTGATCCCCTGCCGCACGCCCAGCGCCTGGGTGACGATCTGGCAGCCCGCATCGCGCAGACGGCTGACGGCGCCCACGAAATCCTCCTCATCGGGGCGGTGCGTGGTCTCGTCGCCGAAGGTCAGACCCAGCCGCTCGACCGCCTCGTGCGAGGCCAGCGCGATCTCCTCGCCGAAATCGGTCGGCAGGTACATCGAGCAGACGGTGGTCGCGCCGGTGGTGTTGTGCAGATACTCGATCCCGGCCTGGATCTGGTCGTAATAGCTGGAGAAGCCGGTGAAGTTCATGCCGGGCGGGTCGGGCAGGATGGCGCGCGCCGCGGTCAGCGGGTTCAGGTTGGGCACGCCCCGGCGTTCCATCAGCGGGTAATGCGCCAGGTTATGCGGCGTGCCCAGGTTCAGCAGCATGGCGAAGACGCCGTCCCGCTCGATCAGCTTGTTATAGGCCTGGGTGGCGCGGGGCAGCTGATAGCCGTGATCCTCGACGATGTAGCGGATCATGCGGCCATGCACGCCGCCGTTCTCGTTCACCATGTCGATATAGAGGTTGGCGCCATTCACCGCGGGCGTCGAAACCGCCGCGAACACGCCCGACAGGTCATGCGCGCCGCCGATCAGGATCTCGGTATCGGTGACGCCGCGCGTCTGCGCACTGGCGCTGGCGGCCAGCGCCGTGAAGGCGGCCGCCGTCAGAAGCAACTTGGTCGTCGTCATGTCTTCCTCCCCTTTCGGGCCCCCGCGGGGCCCCTTTGCGATCGTCAATACATGGCGTCGATCAGGGCCTTGTGCCGCTGTTCGACGGTTGCGCGTTTCAGCTTCATCGTGGCCGTAAGCTCCTCATCCTCGGCCGTCAGAAGCACGTCGATCAGGCGGAAATCCTTGATCTGCTCGACGCGCGCGAACTCCTTGTTCACCGCCTCGACCTCGCGGCGGATCAGGTCCAGCACCGGCTCGGCGCGGCACAGCGACCGGAAGTCGCTGAACGGCACCTTGTTGTCCTGGGCGTATTTCTCGACGTTTTCCTGATCGATCATGATCAGGCAGGTCAGGTATTTGCGCCGATCCCCGATGATCACCGCGTCCGAGATGTAATGGCTGAACTTCAACCGGCTCTCGATCTCGGCCGGGGTGATGTTCTTGCCGCCCGCGGTGATGATGATGTCCTTCATCCGGCCGGTGATGGTGACGAATCCCTGGTTGTCGATGCGCCCCACGTCGCCGGTGCGCATCCAGCCGTCTTCGGTAAAGGCCTCGGCCGTCTTGTCGGGCTTGTTCAGATAGCCGCTGAACACGTTGAGCCCCTTGACCTGGATCTCGCCATCCGGGGCGATCCGCGTCTCGATCCCGGCGCAGGTCTGGCCGATCGAACCGACCTTGTTCGCCCCGGGCAGGTTGATCGTGCCGATGCCCGAGGTCTCGGACATGCCCCACCCCTCGTAGACCGGGACACCGATGGCGAAATACCAGCGCAAAAGGTCGGGCGAGATCGGCGCGGCGCCGGTCAGCCCGTGGATGATCCGGTCCATCCCCAGCATGCGGCGCAGGTTGGCCAGCACCAGGAAATCCCAGATCCGATAGCGCAGCGCCACGCCCGCCGGCACCGGCCGGTCATCCAGCAGGCATTCCGCCCGCGCCCGCCCTGCCTTCAGCGCCTGCGCGAATGCCCAGCGCCCGATCAGCGTGCTTTCCTGCGCCATCAGCAGCACGCGGGAATAGATCTTTTCCCAGACCCGCGGCACGGCGACGAACCCATGCGGCGAGATTTCCCGCAGGTTGTCGAAGACCGTCTCCGGGCTCTCGGCGAAATTCACCGTCGAGGAGACGATAAGCGGCGTATAGAGCGAGACGATGCGTTCGAGGATATGACAGAGCGGCAGGAAGCAGAGCTGCTCGGCCCCCTTGGTGAAGGGCAGGTTGTAGAGGCTCACTTCCATCCCGGCCATGATGTTCTCATGGGTCAGCATCACCCCCTTGGGGTTGCCGGTCGTGCCCGAGGTATAGATCAGCACCGCCGTATCGCCGGGCTGAACCGCATCAATGGAAGCGTCGAACTCCGCCACCGATCCCCCTCGGCCGCGGTCGACCAGATCGCTCAGGAACAGGCATTTCTCGTGCCGGAAGTCGTGCAGCCCCTCCTTGTCGAAGATCACGACCTGCTTCAGGCCGGGCATCTGCCCCTCGACGGCGAGGAACTTGTCGAGCTGTTCGTCATTTTCGACGAACAGGATCTGGGTGTCGCTGTCATTGACCAGATAGGCCAGTTGCGAGGGCGAATCGGTCGTGTAGACGCCCGAGGAAATGGCCCCCAGGCATTGCGCGGCCATGTCGCAGTGGATCCATTCCAGCCGGTCCTCGGACAGGATCGAGATCACCTGCCCCCTCTGCAGCCCCAGCGCGCGCATGCCCAGGGCAATGTCGCGCACGCGGTCCAGGTAATCGGCCCAGGAATAGGCCTGCCAGATGCCCAGATCCTTTGCCCGGTGCGCCGTGGCGCTGCCGTTCTCCTGGCAGCGGGCACGCAGCAAGGCGGGAATGGTGGTGTGGCCGTCGATATGCACCGGGCGCTGACCCGGCTGAGCGTTGACGCGGACGCCCTTGATCACCGTCTGCGGAAGCGTGCTCATCGCCAGGTCTTCCTCTTCTTCCAGCGCCGTTCGCCCCGCGCGCCTTCGTTGGCGTGGCCCAGATAGAAGCTGCGGATGTCTTCCGAGGCCGCCAGCTTCTCGGCGGTGTCGGACATGACGATGCGGCCCAGCTCCATGACATAGCCCTGATCGGCCAGATCCAGCGCCACGGCGGCGTTCTGTTCGACCAGCATCATCGTCACGCCCTCATCCTCATTGAGGCGCCGCAGGATGGTGAAGATCTCCTGCGTTAGCAGCGGCGACAGGCCCAGGCTGGGCTCGTCCAGCAGCATGATCTTCGGGCGCAGCATCAGCCCCCGGCCGATGGCCAGCATCTGCTGTTGCCCGCCCGACAGCGTCCCCGCCTCCTGCAAGCGACGCTCGGCGAGGATCGGGAAATAGCTGAACACCATGTCCCGGTCGCGGGCGATCTCGGCCTTGTCGGACCGGGTATAGGCGCCGAGCGCGAGGTTTTCCTCGACCGTCAGCAGCGGGAAGACCTCGCGCCCCTCGGGCACCTGGACGATGCCGCGGCGCACCACCTGATGCGGTTCGCGGCCCTGGATTTCCTCGCCTTCGAACAGGATCTGACCCTTTTCGGGGTCCATGATGCCGGAAATCGTCTTCAGAAGCGTGGTCTTGCCCGCGCCATTGGCGCCCAGCACGGTGACGACCTGCCCCTTGTGAACCTCAAGGCTGACGCCCCGGATCGCCATGATCGGGCCGTAGAAGGTTTCGAGGTTCCGCACCTCCAGAAGCGCGCTCATACCCGCTCCCCCCGCGCATTGGCGGTCTTCGAGATGGCCGAAGTGCCGAGGTAAGCCTCGATCACCGCCGGATGCGATTGCACCTCGGCGGGCGTGCCCTCGGCCAGCTTCGCGCCATCGGCCAGCGCCAGCACCCGGTCGCAGACCTTGCTGACCAGCCCCATGTCGTGTTCCACCATCAGCACGGTAATGCCCATCTGCCGGCGGATGTCGTCGATCCACCAGCGCATGTCCTGCGTCTCCTCGACCGAAAGGCCCGAGGCGGGCTCATCCAGCAGCAGAAGCCGCGGCTTGGTGGACAGCGCGCGGGCCAGTTCCACCACCTTGCGCACGCCATAGGGCAGGCCGGCAATGCGCGTGTCGCGATAGGGTTGCAGGTCCAGGAAGTCGATCACCTCCTCGACCGCATGGCGATGCTCGCGCTCCTCCTGACGGATGCGGCCGGCGAAGAACATCTGTTCCGGCAACGAGGACCGCCGGTGCCGGTGCCGCCCAACCAGCAGGTTCTGCAGCACCGTCGCCATCTCGAAGAGTTCTATGTTCTGAAAGGTCCGGGCGATGCCGAAATTGGCGATCTCATGCGCCTTGTGGTTCAGCAGGTTCCGCCCGTCAAAGGTGATCGAACCCGTCACCGGCCGGTAGAAGCGCGAGATCATGTTGAAAACGGTGGATTTCCCGGCGCCGTTCGGGCCGACCAGGGCAAAGACCTGCCCTTCCTCGACCGACAGGGACAGGTTGTTGACCGCCGTCACGCCACCGAACTTGAGCGTCACGCCGTCGAGGGAGAGAAGGCTCATCTCAGGCGCTCCGTCTTCAGATAGGATTTCTGGCGGCGGAACATGTCGCGGCGGGCGAAGGGGAAGAGCTGCAACCAGGTGCGGATCTTCAGCCATCGACCGTAAAGCCCCATCGGCTCGAACAGGATGAAGGCGATCAGGATCATGCCGAACACCCCCGTCTCAAGCCCGGGGATCGAGGTGGACCCCAGCTGATCGGTGACGATCGACAGGAACTGCGGCAGGAAGGCGATGACGATCGCGCCGAGGAAGGCGCCGTGGATGAAGCCGAGGCCGCCGATGATGATCGCCATCAGCAGCTGGATCGAGATCAGGAAATTGAACGTCTCGTTGTTGAAGGCCCCGGCGAAGAGGCCCATCAATGCGCCGCCCAGCCCGGCGAAGGCGCAGGAGAGGCCGAAAGCCAGCGTCTTGGTGCGGGCCACGTCCACGCCCATCGCCTGCGCCGAAATCTCGGAATCGCGGACGGCGGCGAAGGACCGGCCCAAGGGCGAGCGCAGCAGGTTGCGGTAGAAGAAGGTCACCATCAGCGCCGTGCCCAGCGCCAGATAATACCAGGTCTCGGGCGCGGACCAGCGGTTGATTTCGATGCCGAAGATCCAGATTTCGGGCGCGAAATAGCCGTTCACGCCGCCGGTCCAGGGCGAGAGGATGACGATCAGGTCATCCATCAGGATCGACAATGCCAGCGTGAAGATCGCCAGATAGACCCCATGCAGCCTGAGCGCGGGAACGGCGATGATCCCGCCGATGATGCCCGTGAACACCCCGGCCAGCAGGAAGGCCGCCAGGAAAGGCAGCCCCAGCTCCATGAAGTTGACGCAGGAATAGGCGCCCAGCGCCATGAAAGCGGAATGGCCCAGGCTCACCTGTCCCGTCTGCCCGGTCAGCAGCATCAGGCCAAGCCCGGCCACTGACCAGATCAGCACATTGGTCATCTCGCCCAGATAGAAGCTGTCGATCAGCCAGGGCAGGCCCAGCAGCACCAGCAGGAGCGCGGCATAGAGCGAGAAGTTCCACCAATCGGGGAACAGGCGGATGTCGTGGTCGTAGCTCGTCTTGAAATGGAACCGCATCCGCTCAGACCTTCTTCACGCGGACCTGCGCGAACAACCCGTGCGGGCGGAACACCAGAACCAGGATGAGCAGTGCATAGGGCGCGATCTGCGAATAGCCGGCGGGGAAATAGCGCGCGGCGAAGGGCTCGATGATCCCGACGATGAGCCCCCCCATCAGCGCCCCGGGCAGGCTGCCGAATCCGCCGATCACCGCCGCGGCAAAGGCCTTGATGCCGATGAACCCGGCCGAGATGGCCAGCGTCCCCTTGGACGCATAGAGGATCCCCGCCACGCAGGCGACGACACCGGCCAGCGCCCAGACCGCGCCCTGCACCCGCTTGACCGGGATCCCCATGTAATAGGCCGCCATCTGGTTCTGGCTGGAGGCCTGCATGGCAAGGCCCAGCTTGGTGCGCTGGAAGAACTGCCACAGGCCCAGCGTCAGCGCGAGCGTGACGACAATCACCGCGATATCGGCCAGTGACAGCACGACGCCGCCCATCCGCACATCGCCCAGCGCCAGGGGTGAATGCAGGTTTTGCGGCTCGTGCCCCCAGATGACACCCGCCACGAAGCGAATCACGAAGCCCAGCGCGATGGTCAGAATCACCACCGCTGTCTGGCTCTGCCCGAACATGAACCGCAGGATGGCGATATCCAGCATGTAACCCAGCGCGCCCATGATCAGCAGCGCCAGCGGCACGGCCAGCCAGAAGTTCAGGCCCATGTATTGCGGGTTGACGAGGCCCACCATCACGAAGGCGCCCAGCATCATCAGATCGCCCTGGGCGAAGTTCACCGCCTCGGTCGCCTTGTAGATCAGCACGAATCCCAGGGCGACGAGACCGTATACGCAGCCGTTCGCGAGACCGCTCAACAGCAGTTGCAGCACATCCATGGATGGTCCTCCCAGACCCGCGCCCCCCTGACCCGGCGTTGGCCGCCGGTGCCGGTCCTCCGGACGCGTCAATCCAGAATTGCTGCAAGACCGCTGCGATTCAACCGTTTTTCGACCGGTTGGGCAAAAGCGACGTCGGGGAACCCTGCGCCCCGACACCATGGCAAAAGTGTGGCAAAGGTTTGCGCATATTTGGATTTGTCGCCCACAAAGAAACAAAACTCTTCTTCTGCGTGCATTGCGGGTTTATTCTTCACGTGTGTTCGACCGTATTTCCGCTGCCCAGACCAGTACGGGTCGTCTCGATCTGCTGCAAAGCCAACCTTTGGGGGTTCATATGCCAAATCTCGCTGCCGAAAAGTTCAACCCTGAATTGCTGTCGCTGTTCAAGGACTCAACTCTCGGCCTCTATCTGGACGGCTTCGAGGATGAGATCTTCGCCCGTGGCCGCGTCCGTCACCTCGCCCCCGGGGCCCATCTGGAAATGACCGGCGATGCGCCGCTCAATGTCGTGCTGGACGGCCGGCTGGCCGGCGCGCGGGGCTGGTTCGGGCCCGGCAACCATTTCGGCGCGGATCAGAACGACCTGCTGGCCGTCGACATGCCGGCGCGCGTCTGGTCGCTGGACAGCCAGAACGCCAGCCGCGAGCAGCATCGCATCATCGCCAAGGCGCTGATCGGCGCCGATGCGGCGGAACTGGCCGCGACGCCCCCCGACCACCTGCCCGACCCCGAGACGCTCTGTAACCACGAACACCCCGAGATCCGCCGTCAGGCCGCGCGCCTGCGCCGCGCCACCCCCGCCAGCACGGCCGAGGCGGTCCTGAAATTCGTCCATGCCATGCCCTACCGCTTCGGCGCCTGGCAAGAGCGCGCCTCGGACACGCTGGTGCGCGGCGTCGGCATGTGCACCACCAAGACCAACCTGCAGGTCGCGCTGATGCGCGCCGCGGGGCTGGAGGCCGGTTTTGCCGAAATTCCGATTTCTACCAGTGTGTTGGGCAAGTTGATGCCGACCGGTTGGCTGGCCCTGCAACGCCCCACCGTGCGCCATTACTTCGGTGCGGTGAAGCTGGGCGGGCGCTGGCACGGGGCGGATGCGTCCTATGATTACGCCAGCTACCGCATCTTCCTGGAGATGTTCCCCTGGATGGCCCCGCGCGAAGAGCCGGTCCTGACCGAGGGTAGCCCCTATATCCCGTCGATGGAGATCCAGCACCTCGACCTCTTCGACATCACGGTCGTGCCCTCGATCGCCGAGGAGATGGGCAAGCGCAGCCGCTTCCTGACCCGTCACTTCGAGGCGCTGAACACGCGCGTCGACCGTGCCCGCGGGGCGCATCTGAAATGGCGTCCGGGCCTCGACCAGACGGCACAGACCAGCGCGCAGGATGACGAGGTGCGTGCATGAGCCTTTACGACTGGGATTTCCGGGCGCCCACGCCGTCGAGCATGGGCGACCACGACGTGCCGCGCGCCTCGGACCGGCTGGCGGGCAAGCGCATCGCGCTTCTCGTCACCGGCGGGATCGCGGCAATGAAGACCCCGGAAGTGGCGCGCGGCCTGCGCCGCCACGGGGCCGAGGTGGTGGCCTTCGCCAGCGAGGACGCGCTGCGCTACGTCGCGCGCGAGGCGCTGGAATGGGCGACGCTGGGCCCGGTGGTGACCGGCCTGACCTGGCGGGCCGAGCATCTGAGTGATTCGCAACCCTTCGATGCCTATCTGCTGGCGCCGGCCACCCATTCGACCATCGCCAAGATGGCGCATGGCATCGGCGATTCGGTCGTCACCTCGACGCTGATCTCGGCTTTGGGGCGGATGGAGCAGGGCCGGGCGCAGGTTCTGGTCGCGCCGACCATGCACGGCACGATGCACAACGCGCAACTGGTGGACAACGCCCGCCGTCTGGCCGCGCAGGGCGTGCATCTGATCGCGCCGCGCGACGCCTACGGCAAGCACAACCTGCCGGAAACCGAGTTCCTCTGCATCGCGGTCGGCCGGGCGCTCAGCCAGTCGCGACTGCGCGGGCGGCGGATCATGGTCACGGCGGGCCCCACCCCGGTGCCGATTGACGGTGTACGACGCATCGTCAACCGCTTCCGCGGGCGTCTGGGCGCGCAGGTGGCCGAGGAACTGACCTGGCGCGGGGCCGAGGCCGAGTTGATTCTCGGCGACGGGGCCTGGCGGCCGAAGTCCCCGATTCCGATCACCGTGACCCGCACCTATGACGAGTATCGCGACACGGTGGTCCAGCGGGTCAAGTCCGGGCTCTGGGCCGGCGTCTTCTCGGCCGGCGTCGCCGATTACCGGCCGAAACAGGCGGTGCAGGGCAAGATCGCCTCGGGCCAGTCCAGCCTGATGCTGGAACTGGAGCCGACCGAGAAGGTGATCGACCTGGCCATGGCCGCCGATCCCGACATGCACACGGTCGCCTTCAAGTATCTCGAAGGCGTCAGCGAGGAAGAGCTGATCCGCGTTGCCGCCAAGCGGCTGGACCGGGCCGGGGTGGTCGTGGCGACCCGGGGCGAGGATACCCGCGGCACCGACCAGCGCGCGCTGATGGTCTATCCGCATGGGGTCACGCCGATCGAGAACAAGCGGGCCATCGCCAGCGCGATCGCCGACCATCTGGAAGGCCTGGCCGGGCAAGCGGCGATGCTGAACGCTGCCGAATAGCCCCGCGAACGACCGGCAAGGCCCCCGTCCCGCCCCTTCCCTCGGGGGGCGGGACGGTTCGTTTCGGGGGCTTCCGCGCGGTCAGATCATGCGGATCACGTCCTTTTCGACGGCCAGCATATAGCCCTGACGGGGGATGTTGCGCACCAGAAGCTCGCTGACGATTTGGTTGCCCAGCGAATCGCGCAGCCGCTTGATGCGGGTGGCACCCGCCGCTTCCTCGCAATCGGATTCGCGCCGCCCGGTGATGACCGCTTCCAGCGAGGTGCCGGTCAGCATCTCGTCATCCATCCGCGCCTCGGCCAGAACCGCCAGCGCTTCGACCGCGGCCTCGGTCAGGTTGAATTCCAGATCGTTGATATAGACCTTGCGCTCGGACCGGCTGATGACCAGCGAGGACACCTGGATCCCGGTCTTCTGCACCACGGCCAGCTTGCGGTTCAGCGCGATCAGCGCCAGCACCAGCACCAGCGAGGTGATCAGCAGCAGGCTGGCAAAGACGATCAGCACGAAGATCACGCCCCGATAGCTGACCAGAACCTCGGTAAAGGTGGTGCCCGATTGCGCCAGGATCTCCAGCAGCCGGAGTTCCGCTTGCCCGGTCAGGTCCGAATTCTCGGCAAAGATCTGCAGGACGCGGGCGTTGAACTCGTTGGTGTCCGGCAGGTTCAGGAACAGCAGGATGGCGGCCGCCGCCAGGATAAGGACGATGGCCGCCAGACCGAGCTGAATGGCCCGGGACCCGCCGCGGGTAAGGCTGTTTTCAGTAAGCGAGGTAGTGTCCACCGGTATAGCCCGAATTTGCTGGCGCAGAGTTACTGGTCACTGTGGACACAATATTCTGCAAGGTCCAGCCGGACCGCGACAGACGGGATTGAAGATATTGCGAGGCGGCCTGCGCGCTGCAGTTCCCGCCGGGGATCTGCGCCACGCCATAGGCCAGCTGTACCGGGTTCTGGCGCGAGGCACGGTATTCGGCAAAGCAGGCGGCATGGGCGGGCACGGCGAGGATCGTGACCAGGGCCAGGGAGAGAATCGGCAGTTTCAAGCGCATATCAGGGTCCTTCGGGGGAATGGCGGGATCTGTCGGCAAAGATGCGCCGACCCCTCGCGCTATGCAATATCGGCCCCGGGAACCCAGGGGCGACACGGGCGTTATCCGATAACCGACCCGCGATATTGCCTGTCACGACCGGTACGCGCAGCGTGAAGCCATGCCGGTGAGGCCTCTCCGAGTCCCTTCGTGGCTGGGCCCTGCCGACCCGTCAACCCGCATCCCTGAAAGGTCAGGTCATGACAATTACCCATTCCCTCCGCCGTTCCGCGGCCGGGCTGTTGCCGCGACGCGCCACCATGCTCGTCGCTGCCGCCGCCGTGGTCCTGGCCGGCATCACCGCCACCGCCCGCCCGGCCAAGGCCGACGACGCCGAGGACATCCTGCGCTTTCTGGCCGGGGCCATCGTCATCGGCGCCATCGTCAACGCCATCGACGACAACAGCACGCCCGCCTACACCGGCCGCTGGTCGCTGCCCGGCCAGTGCCTGGAAACCATCCGGGTGAACGGGCGGAACATCAATTCCTATAATGCCCGCTGTCTGAACCGCGCCGGCTACGACAACCTGCCCCGGAATTGCCGCTACGAATTCCGCGTTCAGAACGGCCGCACCCGCACCGGCTATATCGCCGAATGCCTCTATGATGCGGGCTACAGCCGCCATTCCGGGGGGTGGAGCCAGCCGCCGCGCTGGGACGACCGCTGGGACAATGACCGCCACCCGCCCTATGGGGGCCGCCCGCCCCATGCCGGCAGCCCCGGCTGGCAGCGTCCGATCACCCGTCTGCCCAACCATTGCAGCATGCATTACCGCATGAATGGCAACCGCGTTGATGGCTATTGGGCGAACTGCCTCGAGAATGCGGGCTTCTACAACCTGCCCGGCTATTGCCAGGTCCGCTCGACCGACGGTCAGCGCATCTACACCGGCCATTGCCTGCGGCAGGAAGGCTACCAGTGAGCTGCGGAACATTTGCAGATCATCGGTTCAATGTAAGCGTTTCGTAACGGTTGCCCTCGATAGTGCGAACAGTAACGAGTGGGTCGGTGCCGGCGCCGATCAAGGTGTAAACGGGCATGCCAAACACCCGGCCCCCGGGCCGGGGCGGGGCGGGTCGAAAGACCCGCCCTTGCTGTTGCCCCGCGCCGCCGCGCATGGTTCAACGGCGCATGACAACCCTGCGCGTCCTCCCCGACCTGAGCCTGGAAACCGCCCTCTGCCTGCCCCTGGTGGCCGGTGTCGACGAGGTCGGCCGCGGCCCGCTGGCGGGCCCCGTCACCGCCGCCGCCGTGATCCTGGACCCCGCCCGCCTGCCCCTGGGCATCGACGACAGCAAGCGCCTGACGGAACGCGCCCGTGACCGGCTGGCGCAGGAGATCCGCGACAGCGCCCTGGCCTTCGCCGTGGCCCATGCCAGCGTCGAGGAGATCGATGCGCTCAATATCCTGGAAGCCAGCCATCTGGCGATGCGCCGGGCGCTGGCCGCGCTGAACCCCGCCGCCCAGCATGCGCTCATCGACGGCAACCGCCTGCCCAAGGGGCTGACGATCCCGGCGCAAACGGTGGTGAAGGGCGATGCGATCAGCCTGTCCATCGCCGCCGCCTCGATCCTGGCCAAGGTCGAGCGGGATGCGATCATGCGTGAACTTGCGCTCGCAAACCCCGGATATGGTTGGGAAAAAAACATGGGCTACCCATCGGCCCAACACCGCGTTGCACTTAAGCAACAGGGGATCACCCCACATCATCGCCGCAGCTTCGGCCCCGTCCGCAAGATGTTGTGTTAAGAACGCAAAATAAACACCTGATTCAAAAAGGAATTGACGGGGAGCCCGTCTTGAATCATCTTGGGTCTCAACGGAGCGCTGCACAAAAAGATGGCGCCCGAATGAGGCAGTGATGGCAACGAAGACCCGGGCGCCGGTGGCTGAAAAGCTACCGCTCGACCAAATTCTTGCGGGCGATTGCATCGAGATCATGAACAGCCTGCCCGAAGGCAGCGTTGATCTGATCTTTGCAGACCCGCCCTATAACCTTCAGCTGAAGGGCGCCCTGCATCGGCCGGACAATTCCGCCGTCGATGCCGTGACGGATCACTGGGACCAGTTCGCCAGTTTCGCCGCCTATGACGCCTTTACCCGCGCCTGGCTGAAAGCCGCGCGCCGGTTGCTGAAACCCGATGGCGCGATCTGGGTGATCGGCAGCTATCACAACATCTTCCGGGTCGGTGCGGCCCTGCAGGATGCCGGGTTCTGGGTGCTGAACGACGTGATCTGGCGCAAGTCGAACCCGATGCCCAACTTCAAGGGCAAGCGGCTGACCAATGCGCATGAGACGATGATCTGGGCCTCCAAGGCCGAGGCGTCCAAATACACCTTCAATTACGAGGCGCTGAAGGCCCTGAACGAGGGCATCCAGATGCGCTCGGACTGGGTGCTGCCGATCTGCACCGGGCATGAGCGCCTGAAGGACGAAAACGGCGACAAGGCGCATCCGACGCAGAAGCCGGAAAGCCTGCTGCACCGGGTGCTGATCGGCTCGACCAACCCCGGCGACGTGGTGCTGGATCCGTTCTTCGGCACCGGGACCACCGGCGCCGTGGCCAAGATGCTGGGCCGCCATTTCATCGGCATCGAGCGCGAGGAAAGCTACCGCAAGGCCGCCACGGCGCGGCTGGCGCGGGTGCGGGCCCTCGATGCCTCGGCGCTGGAAACCACCTCCTCGAAACGCGCCGAACCGCGCGTTCCCTTCGGCCAGCTCGTGGAACGCGGGTTGCTCAGGCCGGGCGAGGTCCTGCTGTCGCCGCGCGGAAAGCCGGCGAAGGTGCGGGCGGACGGGTCGCTGGTGTCCGAAACGCACCGCGGCTCGATCCATCAGGTCGGGGCCGCGCTCGAAGGCGCGCCCTCCTGCAATGGCTGGACCTACTGGCAGTTCAAGCGGGACGGCCAGCTGATCCCCATCGACATCCTGCGTCAGCAGATCCGGTCCGAAATCGGCCGCGACTGACGCGCATCTGTTTACCGCCAGCACCCTGTCGCCAGACGGGGTGCCACTTTCCCCCCGGCTTCGGCCGGGGGCTTTTTTTTGATGATTTAGCGCCGGCACGGTACGGTCAAGACCGAAAGGCGCCAAGACGCCCGCCATCGGCGCCGTACCGCCGCCTTGGCCGCGTACTACACGGCGATCGACGCGCTGGATTTCGCCGCCATCAACTGCTGGCCCGCCGAGGAGGTGTTGTATCTGGCAGCATGCACCGGGGACGGGTTGGGACGGGTGGGAATCACGCCCAGCTTCCGCGCGTATTTTGCCGCCGACCCGCACGCGATTGTCGGCGGCCACCGGTTCGAGGCGCTGGACGCCTGCGGGCGCACGTCGAAGTGACCGAGACTCGGCTAGCTCTGCCGCTATCGCGTGGGCGACGGAAGAAGAACACTGCTGTGGCTGACGCTATTGAGAATCACTTGCAGGCAGCGCCCGTTGACATAGAATCTGGGATCTCGTGGCAAGCCTATGAACCAGAGGTTGCCGTATCGTGCAATCGAACACGTACCCGGCGGCCAATGGCCTGGCCCAAGTTCAGGATCGGCAGAACCGCCAATGATGTCAACGATATCACGGTGCGTGATGCCTGCCGAATACAGCCATTGAAAAGGCACACCGTAGTTCAGGCAGTCATAGGCCCGCCCTTCCAGATCGCTGAAAACGAGCGGCGCCGACAGATCGACACCCCAAATTGCCTCACGCACGGAGTCGATCACGTCCTCCCAGACCGCAGGACATTGTGTGTCGAGAGCCAGCGCCCCCGCAGGCGCCGCACTCGTCACAAAGACCCCAAGGATCAGGCCCAGTGTGCCCGCGCGCGTCACGCGTCTTTCTTCGCCTTCTCCGCCGCCTTCTTCATCCGCTCTAGGAGCGCCGCCTTGTCGGGTCCGCCGCCCAGCTTGCCCTTGGGATGCTCGTCAACGGTCTTGTTGCGCGGTTGCTTGCCGGCGCCGCTGCGCCCGCCCGATTTGCTGTAATCTGCCATCTTCTGTCCTTTCAGTCCCGCGCCAGCTCGTGCTGATACCTGAGCCGCGCGACATCTTCGTTGCGATCCGCCTTGCGCAGGTCGCTCAGCGTTTGCTCCACATAGCTCATATGATGCTCGGCCGCAGCCCGTGCGGCGGCGGGATCGCGCATCTGGATGGAATCGTTGATCGCCCGGTGCTGTTCCAGCAGCATATCGCGCGTCGTGCGCTGCCGGAACATCTGCTGGCGGTTGTAGAAGACCCCCGCCTTCAACAGGTCGAACATGGCCCGCATCATGTGCAGCATGATGATGTTGTGGCTGGCCTCGATGATCGCCAGATGGAATTCCGCGTCGAGTTCGGCCTCGTCCGCCGGATTGCGCTTCTGATGCGCTGCCTCCATCTTGCGGAACACCGTGTCGATGACCTTGAGGTCCGTCTCGGATCCGAAGCGCGCCGCGCGGTCGGCGGCCATGCCCTCCAGATCGCGGCGGAAGCTCACGTAGTCGAAGACCGCCTCGTCATGGCTGGCGAAGAGCTGGGTCAGCGCGCCGGAAAAGGCCGAGCCTAGCATGTCGGCCACGAACACGCCCGAGCCCGCGCGGCTGACCACCAGCCCCCGCGCCTGCAGATCGGCGATGGCTTCGCGCAGGGACGGACGGCTCACGCCCATGCGCTCGGCCAGTTCACGCTCGGCCGGAAGGCGCTCGCCCGGGCGCAGCAGGCCGCGCAGGATCAGCAGCTCGATCTGGCGAACCACCCCCTGCGACAGTCTTTCCTGATGAACCGGTTGAAACGGCATGGCACTCCCTCGATTGGTCAAGAGATATGACCGCAGCCGACGTCAAGCAATGGGCTATGCATGAAAAGGGGCCGGGCGCATGGCCCGGCCCCCGGTGCGCTGGTCAGCCGCTCAGCTCGGGCGGATGGTGATGACCACCCGGCGGTTCTGCGCCCGGCCCGAGGCGGTGTCGTTCGAGGCGATGGGCTGCGATTCACCCATGCCGCGCGCCTGCACACGGTTGGCGGGAACGCCCGCGCCAATCAGCACGCCCGCGACCGCATCGGCCCGACGCAGCGAGAGCTGCTGGTTGTAGGATTCCGAGCCGGTCGAGTCGGTGTGGCCCGTCACATAGACGATGCTCAGCGGATAGGAATTGATGTTCTGCGCCACGCTGCGCAGCATCTGTGCCAGATCCGGGCGCACCGAATAGCTGTCGGTGGCGAACAGGATGTCCTGCGCCATGGTCACGGTGATTTCCTGGCCGGTGTTCACGACCGTCGCGTTCGAACCCAGCTGCGCGCGCAGTTCCGCCGCCTGCCGGTCCATATGCGCGCCGATGGCCCCGCCGGCGATCGCGCCCAGACCCGCGCCGACCAGCACCTCGGGGGTGCGGTTGCCCTGGCCGGTGGCAAGGCCCAGCAGACCGCCCGCCAGCGCGCCGGTCATGGCGCCGGTCTGGGTGCGGTTCAGCTCGCCGGTCGAGGTGGTGCAGGCCGCGGTGAGCGACAGCGCGGCAAGTGCCGCGAACGCCTTGGATGCCGTCATGGAAAGACTCCTTCGGAATGATTTGGCGGAAACCCTAGCGAAAGCCGTTTCCCGGCGACAGAGCCCGCTGCAGCCGGCTTGCGTCAAGATTGCTTGATCGGCGGGTTGCTGCCAGCGGCGCCTCCGGCTCTCAGGCCGCCTCGTCGCGCGCCGCCTCCCAGGCCAGCATGGCGCGCTTGACCGGCAGGCCCCAATGGTAGCCGGTCAGCGCCCCCGACTTGGCGAGCGCCCGGTGGCAAGGGATCAGCCAGGAGATCGGGTTGCGCCCGACCGCCGCCCCGACTGCCCGGTTGGCTGTCGGCTGGCCGATGGCCCGAGCGATCTCGGAATAGGTGGTCACCTGGCCCGAGGGAATGCTCAGCAGCGCTTCCCAGACCTTGATCTGGAAGGGCGCGCCGATCAGGTAGAGCGGCGTCTCGGCCAGCCCGCCCTGCGCGCCGAAGGCCGTGTCCACCCAGGGTTTCAGCCGCATCGGATCTTCGACGAAGCGGGCCTTCGGCCAGCGCCCGGTCAGATCGGCAAAGGCCGCCTCCGCCCCCATCTCGGCGGCGAAGCCCATGCCGCAGAGGCCCTTCTCGGTCCCCATGACCAGCGCCGGGCCGAAGGGGCTGTCGAACCAGCCCCAATGGATCACCAGTCCGGCGCCGCCCCGCGCATACTCGCCCGGCGTCATCGCCTCCCACCGCAGGAACAGGTCATGCAGCCGCCCCGGGCCCGACAGCCCGCTGGCATGCGCCGCCTCCAGCACGGTGAACCGCTCGGCCAGCAGCCGCCGCGCATGGCCCAGCGCCAGATATTGCTGATAGCGCTTGGGCGAGACGCCGACCCATTGCGTGAAGACCCGCTGGAAATGTGCCGCGCTCATCCCCAGACGCCCGGCCAGTTCGTCCAGCGAAACCCGCTCGCCCGCCGCGTCGATCTCGGCGATGGCACGGCCGATGACCCCGTAATGATAGGCCCGCTCGTCCCGATCCCCGTCCATGGCCCGCCCTTTCATTCTGCTTCAAATACGCCCTTTCGCACCAACCTATCCCCCGGGCGCGCGGGCTTCGACCCGGAACCTGCGCTTTCAGCCCGCCCACCAGTCGCGCGGCTTCAACCGTTTCGCCCGGCCGGACCGGTCGTCCAGCCACAAAGCCAGCCTGCGCAGCGGCGAGAGCGCCAGTTTCAGCCAGAGCCGGTTCCACCGCTTGCTGAAATCGCGGTTGAACGGACAGACGCGCAGGCAGATCGCGCAATCGGACGCCAGTTTCGCCCAATAGCCGAAGCATTTCTCGGCGTCCGAGGTCCATTTGACCACGCCCCGGATGGCGCTGCGGCCGGTCACCTCGGCCGAGGGCGCGCCGAAGGGCAGCGCCTTGACCGGGCAGGCCTCGGCGCAGCGGGTGCAGATGTCGCAGACCGCCTTCACGCCCAGCGGTTTCGGCGCGTCATGGGCCAGGGGTAGGTCGGTGAAGATCTTCGAGAACCGCAGCCGCGGCCCGAACTCGGGCGTGATGACCAGCTGGTTGCGGGCGTATTCCCCCAGCCCCGCCTTCACCGCGAAGGGGATGACCAGCCCGGTGTCGTTCATCGAGGCCACCGCCCGATAACCCATGTTGCGGATGAAGGCCGCGAGTTGCATGACAATCGCCGCCTCGTGGCTGTATTCCCGCCCCGTCGCCGCCCCGGCCAGCGCCGAGGGATAGGTCTGCACCAAGGGCGCATCCATCTGATGCCCCAGCACGATGACCGAGCCGAGGCCCGGCGGCAGGTCGACCGGCGCCTCGGAAAAATCGCGGGTATCGACCTGCGTGGCATAGATCCACCGCGGGTCCATCGCCGTTATACCGCACAAATCGGCGCCGAAGAACTTTGCCACCCGCTTGATTTCGGCCGCCATCTGGCCCGCGTCCTCGACCGGCACCTGCACCGGCGCCACCGGCGTGTCGGCCCGGATCGGCGCCTGAAAGCCCTCGCGAACCCCCTCGCCGGCCGAGCGGTTCGAAATGATGTCGCTGACCAGCCAGGCCGCGTTCCGCAGCGCGAAATCCTTTTGCTGAAACCCCTCGCCCTTGCGCGGCGTCGCGTCGATCCGGTAGCTGGCGAAGAAGGCATCGGTCTGTTTCGACCGCACCGCGGGGTCCCAGAAGGCGCGGGTGAAGATGTCGTCACGCTGGCGGAAGCGTTCGAAATCCGCCGTCACCTCGATCCCCGCCGGGGCATCGAGCGGATCGGGCGGCAGGTTGTGGCCGGGCGTGCTCATGCCCCGACGCTACGCGCGGCGAACCGGCAAAGTCAAAGCCTCTGGACGCAGGCCGCGACCCGCGCCAAGGTGGCGCCGACTGACCGACGGGACCAAGGCGCATGACCCTGCTGATTTCCTTTGCCGCGCTCTTCGTTTCGGTCTTCCTGCTGCAACTGGGCCTGGGCGGTGTGGTGCCGCTGGATGCGCTGTCCGGGACGGCGCTGGGCTTCACGGCCGAGCAGATCGGCACCATGGGCTCGGCGCATTTTCTGGGCTTCTTCGTCGGCTGCTGGTGGGCGCCCCGCCTGATGGGCGAAGTGGGCCACGCCCGCGCCTTTGCCGCCTTCACCGCCGCGGGCACCACCGGGATCCTGGCCCATATGATGTGGCTCGATCCCTGGGCCTGGGCCGGGATGCGCATGCTCTCGGGCCTCGCCGTCGCCGGCTGCTACACGATCATCGAGGCCTGGCTGCAATCCAAGGTCACGAACGAGACGCGCGGCCGGGCGATGGGCGTCTACCGGATGGTCGATGTCTCGGGCAATCTGGGCGCGCAGGTGCTGATCGCCTTCCTGCCACCCGCGGCCTATGTCAGCTACAACCTGCTGGCGCTCTTCATGTGCTTCGCGATCTTCCCGTTGCTGCTGACCCGGGCCGAGGCCCCCTCGGCTGGCCCCGCGCCCCGGCTCAGGCCGAAACTTGCCTGGAGCAAATCGCCGCTCGGCGCCGTGGGGGTCGTGGTCTCGGGCATCACCGGCGCGGCCTTCCGCATGGTCGGCCCCCTCTACGGCATCGCCGTGGGGCTGGAGGCTGACCGCATCGCCCTGTTCCTGTCGGCCTATGTCGTCGGCGGCGCCTTCGCGCAATTCCCGGTCGGCTGGATCGCCGACAAATACGACCGGAGGCTGGTGCTGATCGGCATTTCCGTGGCCTCGATCCTGGGCTGCGTGGCCATGATCGCCGGGGCGCAGGGCAACGTCATCACCATCTTCCTGGCCGCCGCCTTTTTCGGCTTCACCACCTTCCCGATCTATTCGATCTCGACCGCGCATGCCCATGATTTCGCCGAACAGCACGAACGCGTCGAACTCAGCGCCGCGCAGATGTTCCTCTATGCTGTGGGCGCCATCGCCTCGCCGGTCATCGCCTCGGCGCTGATCTCGGGCTTCGGACCGGCCTCGATGTTCATCTTCATCGCGCTGGCGCATGTGCTGCTGATCGTCTTCGGGCTTTACCGCATGCAGGTCGGCCGCACGCCCCCCGCCCATACGCCCTATGTCTACACGCCGCGCACATCCTTCCTGATCGGACGTTTGCTGCGGCGGCGCGACGACTAGGCCCTTGCGCCACGGCCCCGGCCGGGGCAAGGAACCGACATGGCCGCGCAACTCGATTACCTCACCCTGAAAGAGATCTTCCGCCGTTTCCAGGCGGCAGAGGCCGAACCCAAGGGCGAACTCGACCACACCAATGCCTTCACGCTGCTGGTGGCCGTGGCGCTGTCGGCGCAGGCGACCGATGTGGGCGTGAACCGGGCAACGAAGGCCCTGTTCCCCATCGCCGACACGCCGCAGAAAATGCTGGCGCTGGGCGAGGACGGGCTGATCGAGCATATCAAGACCATCGGCCTTTACCGCAACAAGGCCAAGAACGTGATCAGGCTCTCGCAGATCCTGGTCGAGCGCTATGGCGGCGAGGTGCCCTCGTCCCGCGCCGCGCTGCAATCCTTGCCGGGCGTCGGGCGCAAGACCGCGAATGTGGTCCTCAACATGTGGTGGGGCGTCCCGGCGCAGGCCGTCGACACGCATATCTTCCGCATCGGCAACCGGACCGGCATCTGCCCGGGCAAGGATGTCGAACAGGTGGAACGCGCCATCGAGGACAATATCCCCGCCGAATACCAGCAACACGCCCATCATTGGCTGATCCTGCACGGCCGCTATGTCTGCAAGGCGCGCAAACCCAATTGCCCCGCCTGCCTGATCCGCGACCTCTGCCCCTATGAGGAGAAATCCCTGTGAAAAAGTACCAGGTTGCCGGTATCGGCAATGCCATCGTCGATGTGATTTCCACCGTGGACGACCATTTCCTCGACCATATGGGGATCCACAAGGGCATCATGCAGCTGATCGAGCGTGAGCGCGCCGAAACCCTGTTCGGCGCCATGCGCGACCGGCAGGAGGCCGCGGGCGGCTCGGTCTGCAACACGATCGCCGGGGTGGGCGCGCTGGGGCTGAAGACGGCGCTGGTCGGCCGGGTGCGCGACGACAGCCTGGGCCGCTTCTTCGCCCAGGACACCGAACGCACCGGCACCGCCTTCGTCAACCCGCCGGTCGCCGGGGGGGAACTGCCGACCTCGCGCTCGATGATCTTCGTGACGCCGGATGGCGAGCGCTCGATGAACACCTATCTCGGCATCTCGGCCGAGGTTGGCCCCGATGACGTGGACGAGGCGGTGATGGCCGACAGCGAGGCGGTGTTCCTGGAGGGTTATCTCTTCGACAAGGACAAGGGGAAAGAGGCCTTCCTCAAGGCCGCGCGCGCCTGCCACAAGGGTGGCGGCCGGGTCGGCATCGCGCTCTCGGACCCGTTCTGCGTCGACCGGCACCGCGCCGATTTCCGCCGTCTGGTCGCGAACGAGATGGATTACGTCATCGGCAACGAAAAGGAATGGACCTCGCTCTACCAGGCCAACGACCTGGACGAGGCGCTGGCCCAGGCGGCCGAGGATTGCGGCATCGTCGTCTGCACCCGTTCGGGCGATCCGGTGGTGCTGATCCAGAACGGCCACCGCGTCACGGCCCCAGTGCGCACCGTGGTCCCGGTGGATGCGACGGGCGCGGGCGACCAGTTCGCGGCAGGCTTCCTCTATGGCCTGGTCACCGGCCATTCGATGGAGACCTGCGGCCGCATGGGCAATATCGCCGCCGCCGAAGTCATCGGCCATATCGGCGCCCGGCCCCGCGCGAATGTGCTCGCGCTCTACAAGGGTGAAGGGCTGCTCTGATCTTGCAGCAAGCCCGGCGCACCCCATATCCAGATCCGTAAGAACGGAGGCGATCATGGGCTACGTCAAGACCGGGATCCTGATGGCGGCGATGACCGCCCTGTTCCTCGGCATGGGCTATCTCATCGGCGGGGGAACCGGCGCGCTGATCGCGCTGGCGGTGGCGGCGGGCATGAATGCCTTCAGCTACTGGAACTCGGATTCGCTGGTGCTGCGCATGCATAACGCGCGACCCGTCGATGCCCATACGGCGCCCGAGCTGCAACAGATCGTCATGGATCTGTCGCGCAACGCCGGGCTGCCGACGCCCAAGGTCTATGTGATCGAAAGCGACCAGCCCAACGCCTTCGCCACCGGCCGCAACCCCGACAACGCCGCGGTGGCGGTGTCGCGCGGCCTGATGGATCGCATGACGCGGGAAGAGGTGGCGGCGGTCGTCGCCCACGAACTCGCGCATATCAAGAATTACGACACGCTGACGATGACCATCACCGCGACCTTCGCCGGCGCGATCTCGATGCTGGCCAATTTCGCCATGTTCTTCGGCGGCAACCGCGAACGCGCCAATCCCATCGCCATGATCGCGATGATGATCCTGGCGCCGCTGGCCGCGGCGCTGGTGCAGATGGCCATCTCGCGGTCGCGGGAATACGAGGCCGACCGGATCGGCGCCGAGATCGTCGGCAACCCGCTGTGGCTGGCCGATGCGCTGCGCAAGATCCAGGGCTACGCCAGCCGCATCGACAACGACGCGGCCGAGCGGAACCCGGCAACCGCGCATATGTTCATCATCAACCCGCTGCACGCGCATGCCCGGGACCGCCTCTTCTCGACCCACCCGGCGACCGAGAACCGCATCGCCGCGCTGGAGGCCATGGCCCGCGGACAGGGCGGCCGCCCCGCACCCCGCCAGGCGGCGCGGCCGGTGTCGCGGCAGAATCCCGGCCCCTGGGGCTGAGGCCTCCGCCTGTGGCTTCTGTCGGACCGGGGGGCCAGCCCCCCGGACCCCCCGGGATATTTAAGGCGCAAAGATGCGCAGTTTACCATTCATCAAGGTTAACGCGCCCCCGGCTCCGGGAGCGCGCCCTACTCATCTTTGTTCTGCAAATATCCTGGGGGGTTTTGGGGGGCTAGCCCCCCAAGGTGCCGTCCGCCTCGCCCAGCGCCGGCGCCGGCAAGGGCGCGCTGCAGCGTTCGCCGTCGATCACGAAGGGAGAACGCACGCCCTCATGCGGGCCCAGCGACAGCCGCATCCCCCGCGCCGCGACCTGCGGATCGGCGAAGACCTCGTCCATCGTGTTGATCGGCCCGGCCGGGATGCCCTGCGCTTCGCAGGCGGCCAGCAGATCGGCCTTGCTCCAACCCCGGGTCCGGGCGCTCAGCGCCTCGACCAGGGTGGCGCGGTTGGCCACCCGGTCGGCGTTCTTCCGATAGGCGGGATCCTCGATCAGCCCCTCCAGCCCCAGCACCCGGCAGAGTCGCTGGTACTGCCCATCGTTGCCGGTGGCGATGATGATATGGCCGTCCGAGACCTCGAACACCTGATAGGGCACCAGGTTCGGATGCCAGTTCCCGGTCCGCCCCGGCGGCTGGCCCGAGGCGAGGTAGTTCATCGCCTGATTGGCCATGACCGAGACGGCGCAATCCAGCAGTGCCATGTCGATATGCGCACCCTGCCCGGTGCGGTCGCGTTCCACGACCGCCGCCAGGATCGCCGTCGAGGCATAGATTCCGGTGAACAGATCCGTCACCGCCACGCCCACGCGATGCGGCTCGCCCTCGGCGGGGCCGGTGATCGACATCAGCCCGGACATGCCCTGGATGATGTAATCGTAGCCCGCGCGATGGGCATAGGGCCCGTCCTGCCCGAAGCCGGTAATCGAGCAATAGATCAGGCGGGGAAATTTGGCTTTCAGGCTGGCGTAATCCAGCCCGTATTTCGCCAGCCCGCCCACCTTGAAATTCTCGATCAGGATATCGGCATCGGCCAGCAGCGCCTTGACCTTCGCCTGCCCTTCGGGCGTGCGGAAATCGGCGGTGATCGAGCGTTTGCCGCGGTTGGCGGAATGGAAATAGGCCGCGACGGCGGTGCCGTCGCGGTCGATGAAGGGCGGGCCCCATTGGCGGGTGTCGTCGCCCTCGGGCGCCTCGACCTTGATCACCTCGGCGCCCAGGTCGGCAAGCGTCTGGCCGGCCCAGGGACCGGCGAGGATGCGGGCCAGTTCGACGACCCGCAGCCCCGCGAGCGGCTTCGCGCTCATCCGTTGCTCAGCAGCGGATCGAGGATCGCACGGAACTCGTCCATGCTCATGTTGGAATAGGTCGTGCCGTTGATCACGAAGCTGGGCGTGCCCTGGATGCCGTATTCGGTCATCCCCTCCTGATAGACCTGCATCATCGCCGTGGCGAGCTCGCGGTCGGTCAGGCATTGGTTCAGCTCGTCGTCCGACATGCCGGCGCGGCGGCCGATGCGGCGCAGGTTGTCGGCCACGGCATTGCCATCGGCGCCGCGGGCCCATTGGCTCTGCTCGTCATAGAGCATGTCCGAGATGCCGAAATAGCGCATCTCGCCGCCGCAGCGGGCGACCAGCGCGGCCCAGAGGCCATAGGCATCGAAATAGACCTCGCGGTATTCGAAGCGCACCTTGCCGGTGTCGATGTATTCCGCCTTCAGCGTCGGCCAGACATTGGCATGGAAGTTCGCGCAATGCGGGCAGGTGTAGGAGGCGAATTCGATGATCGTCACCTCGGCATCGGGATCGCCCAGCACCAGGTCCATCACGCGCGAGGTATCGACCGCGCCGTCGCCGGTCTGCGCATGGGCGGCATTCGGCAACAGCGTCTGCGAGAGCGAGGGCGCACGGCCGCCGGTCAGGCTGTTCAGGCCGGCATAGGCGCCGGCGGCGACCACGGCGGCGCCCCCGGAGAGGAGAAGCGAGCGTCGGTTCATGGATCTTCCTTTCTGTCGCCGGAGGGGCCCTTTGCCCCCAGCCGGTCCTGTCGCAAGAGAACTTGGGTGGCCAGCCGCTCCAGCGCGCTTTTCAGCCCGCTGTCGGCCACCCCCTCGGTCAGCCCGTCCAGCACGCCTTGCGCGCGGGCCAGCGCCTGGGCCGAAGGGCGGGTGATGTTGGACCCTTCAAAGGGGCGCTGGGCTTCGGCAAGGCCTGTCATCGTACCCCGGGCCGAGGTCTGGGTCACGCGGATCCGGGCAATCGCGGCATAGCCATAGATTGCGTTGACCCGTTCGCGCAGCTTGTCGGCCTGCATCTGCACCAAAGGCGCCGCCGCCCCCGAGGTCAGCAGCGTCAGCGTCGCCCCCAACCCCTGTTTGGCGTAGCTCACATTGACCGGGCGGCAGAGCGGCGCCAGATCGGGGCCCGCAACCTCGGGCCAATGGGTCAGCAGGCGCGTCACGGCGAAGCCGCGGCTTTCGCCCGCCTTGCGGATCGGATCGCGCAACAGGCCCGCCGCGGCCTCGAACCCACGCATCCGGCGGGGTGCCCTTCGGCTGGGTTTGTCGGCGGGACTGGTCATCGGGGCGGGCGGCTTTCCTGTCGGTCGCGAATATCTTAGTGAGTTCGCAGACCTTGGCCAGAGGGTCCAGCGAAGGGAGCGTCAAGAATGCGTGACGGAACTGACAGCGCCGCCGTCGCCCCGGCCCTGCTGCGCTGGTACGACCGGGCCGCGCGCGTGCTGCCCTGGCGCGTCGGTCCGGCCGAGCGCCGGGCGGGCGAGATCCCCGATCCCTATCGCGTCTGGCTGTCCGAAGTGATGCTGCAACAGACCACCGTGGCGACGGTGAAGGGCTATTTCGACCGCTTCACCCGCCGCTGGCCCGATGTGCAGGCCCTTGCCGCGGCCGAGGATGCCGAGGTCATGGCTGAATGGGCGGGGCTTGGCTATTACGCCCGAGCCCGCAACCTGATCGCCTGCGCCCGGGCCGTGGCCGCGCGGGGCGGTTTCCCTGACACGCTGGACGGGTTGCGCGCCCTGCCGGGGATCGGCGCCTATACCGCGGCCTCGGTCGCGGCCATTGCCTTCGACCGGGCGGAAACGGTGGTCGACGGCAATGTGGAGCGGGTGGTCGCCCGGCTTTTCGCGGTGACAGAGCCGCTGCCCAAGGCCAAGCCGCAACTGGCGAAGCTGGCGGCGCGGCTCACGCCGCAGGAACGCCCCGGCGATTTCGCGCAGGCGATGATGGATCTGGGCGCAACGGTCTGCACCCCCCGCAATCCGCGCTGCGCCGACTGCCCGCTGGAAGGGTTCTGTGCCGCCACACATCAGGGCATCGCCGCCGATCTGCCGATGAAGGCCGCCAAGGCCCCGAAACCCACAAGGCGCGGCCTTGCCTATGTGGCGGTCCGCGCGGATGGTGCGCCCTTGCTCGAGACCAGGCCGCCCAAGGGTCTGCTGGGCGGAATGCCCGGCTGGCCCGGCAGCGACTGGGGAGACGATCCCGCGCCGCGCCCGCCGCTGGTCGCCGACTGGGCGGAACTGCCGGGGCTGGTGAAACACACCTTCACCCATTTCCACCTGGAACTCACGGTCCTGATGGCGCATGTGCCGATGGACGCTGCCCCCGGGACCGGTGATTTCCGCCCGGGCTTCGACCCCGCCGACCTGCCGACTGTCATGCGCAAGGTGCATGACCACGCGTCCGCGGCATCAAGCGATCTTTTCGGGCCGCGCCCCGGGGCGTAGAGTCAGGGGACCGGAGGCCCCCATGTCCACATCCCGTCCCGTCGGTTCTGTCATTCAGGCGCTGCCCTTCTGGGCATCGCTGGGCTTCGTGCCGCTGATCTGGCTGGGCGCGACGCAGGGCGGCTGGTTCGTGGCGCTGGTGCCGCTTTATACCTTCGGGCTCTTCTCGCTTCTGGATGCCGTGACCGGCCTCAACACCACCAATGCCGATACCGAGACCCCGGTGCAAGAGTTGGGCTGGTATCGCGCCATCACGCTGATCTGGTTCCCGGTACAGGCCTGCCTGATCTACGGCCTGATCTGGTACGTGACCCAGCGCGCGACGCTGGCCTGGTGGGAAATCCTGATCCTGTTCCATTCGCTGGGCGTGGTCAGCGGCGGGATCGGCATCACCTATGCCCATGAGCTGATGCACCAGAAAACCGCGGCCGAGCGCTGGCTGGGCGACCTGCTGATGGCGACCACGCTCTATTCGCATTTCCGGTCCGAGCATCTGCGGGTCCATCACCTCTGGGTCGGCACCCCCGCCGATCACGTCACCGCCCGCTATAACGAGGGGTTCTGGCGCTATTTCCTGCGGGTGCTGCGCGGCTGCCCGAGTTCCGCCTGGCGGAGCGAGGTGGCGATGCTGGCCCGGGCGGGCAAGGGCCCCTTCGACCGCGCCAATCCCTTCTGGCGCTATGCGGCGCTGCAGGCGCTGGCGCTGCTGGCGGCCGTTCTGGCAGGCGGCTGGCTGGGGCTCCTGCTGTTCCTCTATCAGGCGCTGATGGCGATCATGCTGCTGGAGTTGACCAATTACATCGAGCATTACGGCCTGACCCGCCGTCATCTGGGCGAGGGGCGCTATGAACCCGTGCGGCCGCATCACAGCTGGAACGCCTCGCATCGGGCCTCGAACTGGCTGCTGATCAACCTGCAGCGCCATTCCGATCACCATTACAAGCCCGACCGCCGCTTCCCGCTATTGCAGACCTATGATCAGGCCGAGGCGCCGCAACTGCCGCTGGGCTATCCCACGATGGTGGCGGCGGCGGCGATCCCGCCGCTCTGGCGCCGGATCATGAACCCCCGGGTCCGCGCCTGGCGGCGGCATTTCTACCCGGATATCGAGGATTGGGAGGCCTACAGGGCCGGAACCAACCCGATGCCGCGCGGCCTGCGCTGAGGCCTCAGTAAAGCCCCGCCCCGGTCGCCAGATCCGCCCGGATGCGGTCGGCCCCGGGGAAATCCGCATCGCGGGCCACGGTCAGATATTCGGTATAGGTCCGGCAGAGGCCGGGATCCTGCGGATTCATCGCCACGATCCGGTCGAACCAGGCATCATCCGCGCCCTGATCGGCCAGAAGCTGGCTGATCGCGGCGTAATCCGCATCATGCGCCGGGCCACGCCGCGGGGTGGCGCCCTGTTGGGCATGGGCCACGGCGAAGCGCTGGCGATAGGCCTCTTCCAACACGCCCCCGGTCAGCAGGACATGCCCCTGCCCCAGCGCCCCCGGCCCCTCCACCACGAATCGGGCGCAGAGCATCGGCTGGTCGGCGATCCCCTGCAAGAGGCCGATCTGCGTGTCCAGCAGCGCCGCCAGATCGGCATCCGGCGCCTGCGCCACCAGTGCCATGATCGGCGCCATGGTCTGCGCATTCAGCGTGCTCAGCCGCTCGAACCCGGCGGCCGTGAACCCGTCCGGCTCGGAAACGACCGCCCGCAACCTGTCCACCATGTGCTGAGCCTCTTCCGGGAAATGGGCCAGAAGCCCCGGCATCGCGCTGCGCGCCGGTTCCGACGCCAGCACCATCGCGACGCGCTCGGCGATCTCGGCCGGGGCGATCTCGGCCGCTGCGGGCAGGGCGGCGGCGATCAGCAGGGCGGCGAGGGGGGCTTTCGGGATCATGGCGGACCTCCGGGGCACTGAATGACGATGACCAATGTCTAGCGCAGGGGGATTGCCGCCGCTGTTCCGCCGGGAACCGGCCTAGCCGTTGATCAGCGCGACGACCCAGGCCCGGCGCAGACGCTCGGGCCTCGGCAGGAAAATGCGCCACCATGGCCTGCCACAGGCTGCGCGAGGGCTCGCCCGACAGGGCCTCGTCGACCACGGCCACCGCCTGGCGATGATAGGCCAGCCCCTGCTTGGCCAAGCCCCAGCCAGCCCAGAGCGCACCCAGCACACCCCCGCCTGGCAAGGCGAACATCGAGGTGTCCAGACCGATCATCGCCCCCGCCCCTCAACCGCCGAACAGCGACACGACGATCTCCATCCGCAGCCGGTCGGCGCCGGCACTCTCGGCATGACGCAGGCTGGTCAGGAACTGATGGTAGGCGCCGCAAAGCTGCGGATCCTGCGGATCGCTGCGCTCGACCGCTGCCAGATCGGCGTCGGTGCCCCCGTCCGCGGCAAAGACCGCGGCGAAAGCGTCGAAATCGGCATCCGCGGCCTGCCGCCCGTCAACCGCGAAACGGTAGCGGTCCATCGTGGCATAGAGCCGCTCGGCCGCCTCGGCCAGATGGGCGGGATCAAGGCGCGGATCCCCGGCCGGGATCGCGGTCAGGCCCCCCGCCGCAATGGCGGAACAGGCGGCGATGTCGCTCTCGAAGGGCGCGATGGAGGTCAGCCAATCGTCCATGATCGCCACGATCTCGGCATCCTGCGCGGCCCGCAGGTTCGCGGCCAGCCGACCATGGATCGCCCCGGCTTCGCGCGACAGGACCACCAGCGCCGCGTCGTTCGGCGTACCGTTGCGGTAGACGTCCAGCATCAACCCGCGCAACTGCACGGCCTCTATCGGGAAATGACGCCGCATCGCCTGGTACGAACTCGCGACCGGGTTCTGCGCCAGGATCGCATCGACCCGTTCCGTGACCGAGGGGGTCGAGGCGGCCAGCACCCCCATCACCACGCCCTTGGCCAGGACGAAGGCACCGGCGGCAAGGCCCCAGTTGGCGAAGGTTTTCAGCGTGCGGTTCATGGCGGGGCTCCTGTCTGCGATCTGCCCCCTTGTCCCATGCCCCTGCCCGGCGCGCTGTTCCCCGGGGAACCCTAGCCCCTGCGCCCCAGCCAGCCCTTGCGCCAGAACCACCAGACCAGCACGCCCGCGATCACCGCCATGATGCCCATCACCACCGGATACCCCCAGCGCCAGTGCAATTCCGGCATGTCGTCGAAATTCATTCCATAAACGCCGACGATGAAGGTCAGCGGGATGAAGATCGTGGCGATCAGCGTCAGGACCTGCATCACCTCGTTGATCTTGTTCGACTGGCTGGAGAGCAGGATATCGACCAGCCCCGTCGCGATCTCGCGATAGGTCTGCAAGGTCTCGATCAGCTGGACCGCGTGGTCCTGGCAATCGCGCAGGTAAAGCCGCGTCGTCTCGGTGAAGCGCGGCGTCTCTTCTCGCTGCAGGGCCGAGACCAGATCGCGCAGGGGCCAGACGGCGCTGCGCACGGTCATCAGGTCGCGCTTGATGGCGTGGATATCGCCCATCTCGGCGGCGCTGGCCTTGAAGACGACCTCATCTTCGAGCGCCTCGAGCTGCTCACCCAGGGCCTCCAGCACCGGAAAGAAAGCGTCGATCACCGCATCGAGCAGCGCGTAGCACAGGTAATCGGCGCCGCGCTTGCGCATCTGGCCCTGCGGGTTCCGCAGCCGCACCCGTACCGGGTCGAAGACATCGCCCGAGCGCTCCTGAAAGGTGATGACGAAGCCGTCACCCAGGAACATCGCCACCTGCTCGGTCGCGGCCAGCCCCGCCCGGCGGTCCGGCATCCTGAGCGCGATGAACTGATGCGCCTCGTATTCCTCGGCCTTGGGGCGCTGATGGCCGTTGACCACATCCTCCAGCGCCAGCGGATGCAGGCCGAAGGTCTCGCCGATCCGCTGCAACAGTGCGGTATCGGCCAGCCCGTCCACGTTCAGCCACAGCACCGTGCCGGGCTGGCAGGTCAGGATCTGGTCGCTTTCCTCCACCCCCTCGGCCGAATAGCGGAAGGCGTGGATCGTCGGCGGATGCGCGCCGGGATCGGCGGTCAGCGTCCCCGGGGCGGTCCCGGGGGGCGAGCGGCGGCGGCGGATGTAGCGGGGCGGTTTCATGCCCGGAAGCTAGCGCGCGGGCGGGGCCTTGGAAAGCTGGACGGCCAGGATCCCGGCCATGATGATCGCGACGCCGATCACGTCGGTCAGGTTCAGCGTCTCGCCCAGCAGCGCGGCGGCGATGGCCACGCCGAAGAACGGGTTGAGGAAATGGAAGGTCGCGCCCCGGATGGCACCGATCCGCTGCACCAGCTTGAACCAGACCCAGGTTGCGGCGACGCCGGGGATCAGGGTGGTATAGAGGAAGGCGAGGATCAGGCGGGGCGTCCAGGTGACGGTCAGCGTCTCGAAGGCCACCGCCGGGCCGATCAGCGCCGCCGCACCGACCAGCATCTGCAGGCCGACGACCATCATCACGTTCCCGCCCGAGGACGCGCCCCGCAGCGCCAGCGTGGCCACGGTCAGCGCCATGGCGGCGATCACGCAGAGAAGGACGCCCAGCGGATCGAGCCCCCCGCCAAAGCGCGCGCCCATGATCAGGATGACGCCGCCGAACCCGGCGACGAGGCCCGCGACGGCCACAGGTTTCAGCCGGTCGCCGAGGAAGAGGAAACCGGCGGCGGCGACCATCAAGGGCAGGGTGGAGGCGATGATGGCGGCGGCCGAGGCCTCGACCCATTGCATGGCGATGAAGTTGAGGCCCAGGTAGGCCGCGTTCTGGCAGAGGCCGAAGATGATCGTGGCCCGCCACTGGCCCCGCGTCAGGCGCCAGCTTTCGCCCATCAGCCGGGCGAGGACGATGGCGAAAAGGCCGGAGATGAGGAAGCGGAACGAGAGGGCGTAGAGCGGCGGCGCGTCCTGGACGATCATGCGGGCCGAGGTGAAGGCCGAGGACCACATGAAGGCGAAGGCGAGGCCCATGAGGAGGGCTTTGAAATCCACGATATCCTCCCCGGGCCGGACGGGGCCCCCTCGGCAGGGATAACGGGGTTTTCAGGGGAGGGAAAGGGGTGTCCCACGCGTGGGACAGGGGGCGGGGCGTGGGATTACAACGGGTTAGGGGGTTTCGTTAAGGTTTTGGCAGGAATGTCCCAGGGGGTGGGGGCGTCCGGCAGGCCAAGGGCGGGGTGGATGGGTAGGGTGCGCATTCATCGCGCACCGGGGAGCGGGTTGGGCGAGAGGAGCGGATTGCGCCCGGTGAGAGGATTGCGCCCGGTGAGGATAAGGGGGTTTGCGGGCCGCGTTAAGGCTTTGGCGCGAACGTCCCGCCGGGTGGGGAGCGTCCGGTGGGCCGAGGGAGCGCGATGGGTCGGGTGCGCATTCATCGCGCACCGGGGAATGGGTTAGGCGAAGGGAGTGGGTTGGGCCCGGTGAGTGGTGCGCAATGAATGCGCACCCTACGAATCGCTTGAAATCACGACCTGAACTTCAGAACTGGCGCCACTCCCCTCACCCCTCCTTCTGAAACCATTTCTCCACATACTCCAGGATGTCATCCACGATCCCCGGATGGGCCGCGTGGCGCGCGTCGATGCGGATATTCCAGCCGGAGGGGGTCCATTCGCGCCTCAGCGTGATGCCTGAGTTGAGGCGCAGCACGCGGCGGGGGCGGCCGGGGGTGGGGACCGATGGCGCGGGGCCGTCGGGTTCCAGGATCGCCTCGGTGATCGCCGGCTGCAGCGCCGCCCATTGCCGGGCGGGCGCGGCGCCGGACAAGGGCGCGAGCGAGGCGCGCATCAGGTCGGCAAGGCCCGCGCGCAGGGCCACCGCCAGGCGGTCCATGCGCGCGACCGACAGCGAACGGGGCTCGGTCAGGAAACCGTCCAGCGCCTCGACCACCAGCGCATAGCCGCGCAGACGCGAGCGTTCGCGGCGGGGCAGCGTGGGGTACAGCGCCTCGGAGGCGGCCTCGAGGCTGGGGAAATAGCCCTGCTCGACCACCTCGCCCAGAAGCGCGCCCTTCTCCCAGGGGGTGATCTGGGTGCGGATCTCGTTTTCCGAGACCATGAGGGCGAGGGCGCCGGAGATCTCGGCCGGTTGGCGGATCAGGCAGGGGATCTGCGACCAGCGGTCGGGGTTCAGCGCGGCGAGGCGGATGAAACAGCGGTAGCGCCGCGCGCCCGAGATCAGGGCCCAGGGGCGCGGACCCTCGATGGGCCAGACCTCAATCGGCTGGCGCAGCCCGTCTTGCAGGATCGACTGCAAGAGGATGTCGAGCGCCTCCTCCGCCATGGTCTGGCGGTCGCGCGGCAGGGCCTCGGGGTCGATGTCGGTGAGGGGGATCAGGGTGATGTCCATGGCGGGCTCCGTTTCGCGACAGGAGGCCATGGTTCGGTTGACGGAAAACGAAGAGGCCGCCCGGAGGGGCGGCCTTGCGGTCAGTCGCGTCGGCGAGCGACGTCTCAGGCGACGGCGTCTTTCAGCGCTTTCGCCACGGTCACTTTCACGGCGCGGTCGGCGGGCTTGGTCAGCGTCTCGCCGGTGGCCGGGTTGCGGACTTCACGCTCAGGGCGGGCGCGGCAGGCGACCTTGCCGATGCCCGGCAGGGTGACCGAACCGCCGGCGGCGACTTCGGTGGCGACGATCGAGGCGATGCCGTCCAGCGCGGCGGCGGCGGTCTTCTTGTCAGCGCCCATCTGCTCGGCAAGGGTGGCCACGAGCTGGGTCTTGGTCATCGGCTTGTTCATGTCGGTGCTCTCCGTCTATCAAAACGCGGGCAGGCCGAGGCCTGCGTTGTTCAGCGCATCTATCGGCTGCGCGGGCCTCAGGCAATCGGAAAGCGGCGGGCATGCGGGGGATTTCGCCGAAAACCCCCGAAAACCCGGCCTCCCGGGGCCCGGTTACAGGAAAGCCGTCTCGTCGAAGCTGCGCAACTTGCGCGAGTGTATCCGGTCGAGCGGCATGTCGCGCAGCCGTTCCATGGCGCGGACGCCGATCTGCAGGTGGCGGGCGACCTGGGTCTTGTAGAAGGCGGACGCCATGCCGGGCAGCTTCAGCTCGCCATGCAAGGGCTTGTCGGAGACGCAGAGCAGCGTCCCATAGGGCACCCGGAAGCGGAAGCCGTTGGCGGCGATGGTGGCGCTTTCCATGTCCAGCGCGATGGCCCGCGACTGGCTGAGGCGCTGCACCGGGCCGGACTGGTCCCTCAACTCCCAGTTGCGGTTGTCGATGGTGGCGACGGTGCCGGTGCGCATGATGCGCTTGAGCTCGTAATCCTTGAGCTGGGTGATCTCGGCCACCGCCTCCTGCAGGGCGATCTGGATCTCGGCCAGCGCCGGGATCGGGACCCAGACGGGCAGATCCTCGTTCAACACGTTGTCCTCGCGCAGATAGGCGTGGGCCAGAACGAAATCCCCCAGCGACTGGGAATTGCGCAGCCCGGCGCAATGGCCGACCATCAGCCAGGCATGCGGGCGCAGCACGGCGATATGGTCGGTCGCCGTCTTCGCGTTCGAGGGGCCGACGCCGATATTGACCAGCGTGATCCCCTGCCCGCCCGGCCGTTTCAGGTGATAGGTCGGCATCTGCGGCAGACGCGACAGATGCGGGATCTGCGCCTGCGGATCGGTCAGCACCGCATTGCCGGGCGCGACGAAGGCGGTATAGCCGCTGTCGGGATCGGCGAGGACCTGGCGGGCATAGGCCTCGAACTCGTCCACGTAGAATTGGTAGTTGGTGAAGAGGACGTGGTTCTGGAAATGCTCGGGATCCGTCGCGGTGTAATGCGCCAGCCGGGCCAGCGAGTAATCCACGCGCTGCGCGGTGAAGGGAGCGAGCGGGACGGAGCCATCGGCGTTCCGCACCCCCTCGCCATTGACGATGTCGTCATTGGTGATCGACAGGTCCGGCACGTCGAAGATGTCGCGCAGGGTGAAGCTGAGCTCGCCCGCCATCGCCACGTCGTCGCGCCCGGCCATGGCGAAATGCAGGGGGATCGGCGTGTCGGAAAAGCCCACCATCACCGGTTGATTGTGGTTCTTCAGCAAAAGTTCGATCTGCTGTTCGAGGTAATTGCGGAACAGATCCGGCCGGGTGATCGTCGTCGCATAGGTGCCGGGTTCGGGCACATAGCCAAAGGCCAGGCGGCTGTCGGGCTGGTCATAGGTCGAGGTCGTCAGCCGCAGTTCGGGATAAAAGGCACGGTAACGGGCGCGCGGCGTGCCGTCGGCGATGGCGGTGCGGAAGCTGTCGGCCAGGAAATCCGTGGCCTGATCATAAAGCGCCTGCAGATGCGAAACGGCCTGACGGGCATCGGAGAAGGCGGCGGGCTCGGCGCCCGGGGCGATCAGGATCGGAAGAGTTCGGGTCGGTTTCATGCGGATACTCGGATAATTGCGTCCCCTCCCTGCCGCGGGAATGCGGCGGGGCCGTGACGGCGACGGAGAGGGGGAAGGTGTTCCATGCGCCAAGATGGCAGAGGGGCGCGAGGAAGGGAAGACCCGACCGCGGAACCCCAGCGGTGCAAACAAGACGCACTTCACGAAAGAAAATGCTGCTGCTGCAGCGCGCCGATTGAACCGGATGACAGAACGCGTAGACTCACCCTCAGACGTCCGCTTTCGGAATCCCGTCAAGACATTCAAAACCTCAGGTGGTGGATACCATGACCTCGACCAAATCCCTTGTTACCCGTGTTTCGGCGCTGGCCTTGGCCTGCGCGCTGCCGATTGTTCCGGCGCTGGCCTCGGGCCCCGTTGCCCCGCCGCCCCAAGTCGTTGATTACGTGATGCCCGCCCCGGCGTTCGACTGGGCAGGCGCCTATGGCGGTCTGAGCTATTCGGCGGTGAGCGGCCGGATCACACAGGCGCCGGGCGGTACCCCGGATATGGAAAGCGTGAACGGCTGGGGCGCCTTCGCCGGCTACAACTGGCAGCGCGGCAATTTCGTCTTCGGCCCGGAACTGAGCTATATCGATTTCGAGGCGGGCTATCCTCCGTTCATCAACCGCCAGCGCAACGCGCTCGAACTGCGGGCGCGCGCGGGTTATGCCGTCGATAACGTGATGTTCTACGGCTTCATCGGCGCCGCCCGCTCGGAATTCTTCGGCGGCGGTGCCTGGAACTCTGAGAACGGCGTCAGCTACGGCCTCGGCGCGCAGTTCCACGTTCGCAGCAACGTCTTCGTCGGCGTGGAAGCGGCGCGGCGCAACATGAGCGCCACCATCGGGGGCGTCAACCTCGAGAACGACATCGACACGATCACGCTGCGGATCGGCTATCAGTTCTGAACCGGTCTGTTCCGGTCTTGCAGCCGCCCTTCGGGGCGGCTGTTTGCTTGTCAGGGGGTCTGTCGGCGGGCGTCCAGCATGAGGTCGCCTTCCAATCAGGCCGGGGTGGCTGGTCGAGGGTCAGGGCGCTCCTGCTCGACATGGCCGGGGGCCGCCCAGGCCGCGAGGACCTGTGCGCTGGCACAAGGTCGATGCAAGGAGGTCGCAGTCGGACATGAAAATCGACCACGGGTCCCTGTGCGATTGAACCAAAGCCCAAAGTGCGTAGACTCACCCACAGCACCCTGTCGAGACTCCGTGTCCCGACAGCACTCCTGATCTGAACTGGTGGACATCATGACCTCGATCACAACCCTCGCTACCCGTGTTTCCGCGATTGCCTTGGCCTGTTCCCTGCCGCTCGTTCCGGCGCTTGCCTCTGGCCCCGTTGCCCCGCCGCCCCCGGTTGTTGATTATGTGATGCCCGCACCGGCTTTCGACTGGGCGGGTGCCTATGGCGGTCTCAGCTATTCGTCGGTGAGCGGCCGGGTCACCCAATCCCCCGGCGCCCTGCCCGATCTGGACAGCGTGAACGGCTGGGGCGCCTTCGCCGGCTACAACTGGCAGCGCGGCAATTTCGTCTTCGGCCCGGAACTGAGCTACATCGATTTCGAGGCGGGCTATGTTGGCTTCCCCGAACGCCAGCGCAACGCGCTGGAACTGCGGGCCCGTGCCGGCTATGCCGTGAACAACGTGATGTTCTACGGCTTCGTCGGCGCCGCGCGCTCGGAACTCTTCGGCCTGGGCGTGTGGAACAGCCAGAACGGCGTCAGCTACGGCCTCGGCGCGCAGTTCCATGTTCGCAGCAACGTCTTCGTCGGCGTGGAAGCGGCGCGGCGCAACATGAGCGCTACCATCGGCGGTGCCAATGTCGAGAACGACATTGACACGATCACGCTGCGGATCGGCTATCAGTTCTGAACCGGTCTCTTCCGGTCTTGCAGCCGCCCTTCGGGGCGGCTGTTTGCTTGTCAGGGGGAGCGGCGGAGTTCGGCGCGGACCTGCATGAGCAACTGACCCAGCCGGTTCAGCCCGCTCCCGTCCGCCCCACATCCCCAGTAGAAATCGCCCGGCGCATTCTCGACGATGAGCCGCTCGCCGGTTCCGAGCAGCAGGTCGCGCGGGGTCTGGTGGGTGGCGAACTTGACGCGCAGCGCGTCGAGCATGAGGCCGTCCTTGACCGCTTCCCAATCCGGCCTGAGCGGCAGGTCACGGGTCATCCCCAGCCCCTTCGCCTGTTTCGGGGTCGAGGCCCTGCGGATCCGCTCGCGATAGGCTGCGTCGTGGAACTTTTGCGCCTGGAAATAATGCTCGACACTCGGCCAATAGGTGCCGTCCATCGCCACGCCATAGGGGGCGAAGTTGGAGAATTCGGCGTAGGGGTCGGTCTGGGCGTAGAACCAGATCGTGTCGAGGGGGTGGGTCATGGGGGCTCCGTGGGACTGAACCCGAGGCGAGGATCCGTACCTGATCCAGCAACCGAGACTCGGCTTTCTTGGCCAAGCGTTGCGCTTCGAGCGTGACGTGTTCCGTCACAATTGGATAGGGCGTAGTTTCTCGCGGAACCAGACGCGAAGCACCTCGAAGTCCATGCGGCCGGACGCCACCTCAACCACCAGATCGTCAATCGGCTCTTCGTCGGGGATGGCTAGAAAATAACCGCTGCGGACAATCAGGATTTCCACGAGCAACCGGCTGCACGCTTGTTACCGTCGATGAAGCCGTGGTTGCTGACCACGCTTTCGAGGAGAGCGGCGCATTTTCTGTCAAGTCCGCGGTGATACCCGAATAGGGTCTGGCAAGCGCGGAGTCGATCAGGTGAAGACTGCTGACACCATCCCGGCCGCCATAGGACAACGCCTCGTCATGCGCCTGAAGCGCGTCCGCCAAGGTCACTCGCTAATGCAGCCTACCGATCGGCGAGCCGCTTCAGCGCATCCTTGCGACGCGCGGAAACCTCCTGAATCGCGGATTGCGATTGCTTACTGTGCTTGCTGATGCCAGCAGCGGAGCCAGCCTCGACAAACCGCCCGGAAGAGGCATCGCGCTTGATCCAGCCATCCTTGACCTTGGTGATCTGCGAGGTGGATTTCATGTTCAGCGGCATCCGGCGTGTCCCTATCGACAAGAATATGCGCTCGGTCCGTCACGTTCTCAAGAGGCGGATGCGTTCAGGCCCTTTTCACCCCGATCCGCGCGACGCCCAGCACATCCAGCACCTTGGCCTCGATATCCGCCGCGGTCAGACCCGCGGCCTCGTACATCTGGTCGGGCGAGGCCTGGTCGATGAACATATCGGGCAGCACCATCGAGCGGTATTTGAGGCCGGTGTCGAAGACGCCTTCCTCGGCCAGCAATTGCGCGACATGGCTGCCGAAGCCGCCGACGGCGCCCTCTTCGATGGTGATCAGCGCCTCGTGCCCGGCGGCGAGCTTCAGGATCAGGTCGCGGTCCAGCGGTTTGGCGAAGCGGGCGTCAGCGACGGTGGGCGAGATGCCCCGGGCATCGAGCGCCTCGGCGGCTTTCATCACCTCGGCCAGACGGGTGCCGAAGGACAGGATCGCCACGCGCTTGCCCTCGCGGATCATGCGGCCGCGGCCGATCTCCAACGGAATGCCGCGTTCGGGCATCTCCACCCCCACGCCCTCGCCCCGCGGGAAGCGGAAGGCGATGGGGCCCGAGTCATGCGCGGCGGCCGTGGCGACCATATGGACCAGTTCGGCCTCATCCGCGGCGGCCATGACCACGAAACCGGGCAGGTTGGCCAGATAGGCCACGTCGAAGGACCCGGCATGCGTGGCGCCATCGGCGCCGACCAGCCCCGCGCGGTCGATGGCGAAGCGCACCGGCAGGCCCTGCAGCGCCACGTCATGCACCACCTGATCGTAACCGCGCTGCAGGAAGGTGGAATACATGGCGCAGAAGGGCTTCAGCCCCCCGGCGGCGAGACCGGCGCAGAAGGTCACGCCATGCTGTTCGGCAATCCCCACGTCGAACGTGCGGCTGGGGAATCGCTCGGCGAACAGGTTCAGGCCGGTGCCGTCGGGCATGGCGGCGGTGACGGCGACGATCTTGTCATCCGCCTCGCCCTCGCGGATCAGCGATTGCGCGAAGACCTTGGTGTAGCTGGGCGCGTTCGAGGGCGCCTTGTGCTGCTTGCCGGTGATCACGTCGAATCTGGCCGTGGCATGACCCTTGTCCGCCGCCATCTCGGCCGGGCGATAGCCCTTGCCTTTCTTGGTCAGCACATGGATCAGCGTGGGCCCGGTGGCCCGGGCGTGCAGCGTGCGCAGGACGGAAAGCAGCGTCTCCATGTCATGCCCGTCGATGGGACCGACGTAGTGGAAGCCCAGCTCCTCGAACATCGTGCCGCCGACGGTCATGTGCTTGAGCATGTCCTTGGCCCGGCGCGCACCCTCTTGCAGGGGCGGGGGCAGCAGGCCCAGCGCGCCCTTGGCGGCGGCCTTGAGGTCCTGCAAGGGCTTCTCGGCATAGAGGCGCGACAGATAGGACGACAGCGCCCCGGTCGGCGGCGCGATCGACATCTCGTTGTCGTTGAGGATGACGAACATCCGCTTGCCCAGATGGCCGGCGTTGTTCATCGCCTCGAAGGCCATGCCGGCGGACATCGACCCGTCGCCGATCACCGCGATGGCATCGCCCAGCGCGGGCTCGGGCGTGCCGCCCAGATCATGCGCGACCTTGAAGCCCAAAGCGGCGGAAATCGAGGTGGAGCTATGCGCGGCGCCGAACGGATCATAGGGCGATTCCGCCCGCTTGGTGAAACCCGACAACCCGTCCTTCATCCGCAGGGTGCGGATGCGGTCGCGGCGCCCGGTCAGGATCTTGTGCGGATAGCTTTGATGCGAGACGTCCCAGATCAGCCGGTCGCGCGGCGTGTCGAAGACCGCGTGCAGCGCGACCGTCAGCTCGACGACCCCCAGCCCCGCCCCCAGATGCCCGCCGGTTTCGGAAACCGCGCTGATCGTCTCGGCCCGCAGCTCATCCGCCACCTGTTTGAGCTGCGCATCCGTCAGGCGCTTCAGATCGGCCGGGCCGTGCACGCGGTCGAGGAGGGGCGTGGCGGGTCGGGTACTCATGGGCGCTCCGGGTTACTTGTCGCGGCTGATAACGAAACGGGCCGCTTCGCGCAAGGAATCGGCCCGCGAGCCATAGGGTGCCAGAGCCTCCCCCGCCTGGGAAATCAATTCCCGGGCACGGGCGCGGGCCGGTTCCAGCCCCAGCAGCGAAACGAAGGTCGCCTTGCCCGCCGCCGCGTCCTTCTGCAGCCGCTTGCCGGCGGTCGCGGCATCGCCCTCGGTATCCAAGATGTCGTCGGCGATCTGAAAGGCAAGGCCCAGCGCTGTGGCATAGGCGGCCAATGGCGCGGGATCGGCGCCGGCCAGGATCGGCCCGGTCAGGCAGGACCAGCCGAAGAGCGCGCCGGTCTTGCCCTGTTGCAGATGGACGATCTGCTCCAGCGTCAAGGGGGCGGCGGCGGTCTCGGCCGCGATGTCCAGCGCCTGACCCAGCACCATCCCCTCGGCCCCCGCAGCGCGGGCCAGCGCGGCGGTCAGCCCCGCATGCCCCGTCTCGGCGCAGAGCTGGAAGGCCAGGGATTGCAGGGCGTCACCGGCCAGGATCGCGGTGGCCTCGTCGAAGGCCACATGCACCGTAGGGCGGCCACGGCGCAGGTCGTCGTCGTCCATCGCCGGCAGATCGTCATGCACCAGCGAATAGGCGTGCATCGCTTCGATGGCGGCGGCCGCGTTCAGCGCGACATCCCGCGCGATGCCGTGCAACCCGCAGGATTCGAGCACCAGATAGCCCCTCAGCCCCTTGCCGCCGTGCAGCGCATGGGCCATGGCCGCCTGCACCCGGCTCTCGGGCAGGGCCTCCAGCGCCCGCGCCAGCCGCCCGGCCACGGCCAGCGAGGCGGCGGTCAGATCGGCAGGAAAGCTCATTTTGCGTCGAAGGGCGCGGTGCCGTTGGGCTCGCCATTCTCGGCCAGGGTGATCTGCTCGATCCGGGCCTGGGCCTGGGCGAGCTTGGCCTCGCAATGCTTCTTCAGTTTGGCGCCATGATCATAGAGGTCGATGGATTTCTCCAGATCGACCTGGCCGCTTTCCAGCTGCCCCACCACCTGTTCGAGGGCGCGCAGGGCCTCCTCGAAGGACATTTCGCTCACGTCTTTCATGCGCCCCGCTCCATCAACACCCGGACATGCGCCGCGGTCGAGGCCGCCAGCGCGTCGAGGTTATAGCCCCCTTCCAGAACGCTGACCACCCGGCCCCCGGCATGGGCATCGGCCAGATCGCAGATCCGGTGGGTGATCCAGCTGAAATCCGCCTCGGTCAGGTTGAGCTGGGCCAGCGGATCATCGCGATGCGCGTCGAACCCGGCCGAGACGAGGATCAGCTCCGGCTTGAAGGCCTCGACCCGGGGAAAGACCTGCGCCTCCCAGGCGGCGCGAAAGGCGGGACCCTCGGTGCCGGGGGGCAGCGGCAGGTTGAGGATCGTGCCATGCGGGCCGGTTTCCTCGGCCCGGCCCGTCCCCGGCCAGAGCGGGAATTGATGCGAGCTGACGAACAGCGCGCGCGGCTCACGCTGCAGCAGATCCTGCGTGCCATTGCCGTGGTGGACGTCGAAATCGAGGACCGCGACACGGCTCAGCCCGTGATGGTCGAGCGCCCGCTTGGCAGCGATGGCGATTGTACCGAAAAGGCAGAAACCCATCGGCGTCGCGGTCTCGGCATGATGGCCGGGCGGGCGGATCGCGGCAAAGGCGTTCCGGGCCTCGCCCGCCATCACCGCATCGAGCGCCGCATTCAGCGCGCCGACCCCGGCCAGCGCCGCCCCCCAGGAACCCGGCGAGACCCAGGTGTCGGGGTCGAGCTGATGGGCGCCTTCGGCCGGAATGCTCGCCCTGATCCGCGCGACATAGGCCTCGGGGTGGCAGCGAAGCAACTCCGAGACCGGCGCAGGCGGCGCCTGCCGCCGCTCGAGCGTGGCGAAGTCGGCGGCATCCAACGCGGCGAGGATCGCGCCGAGACGCTCCACCCGCTCGGGGTGGCCGGGGGGCGTGATGTGCGACAGGCAGGCGGGATCGGTGAAGAAGAGGGTGCTCATGGCGCGAGGCTATCCCCGCGCCGTACCCGGTTCAAGCGCGGCGGGGTGGCGCCAGAAGGGCGTATTTGAGGCAGAATGAAAGGGCGGGTGCGACGCGGACAATTTTAATCAAAATCGCGCATCTTTGCGCTGCAAATATCCTCGGGGGGTGAATTGGCCGACAGGCCAAGAGGGGGGCAGAAGGCCCCCCTCCCTTTTTCGTCAAGGACGCCCCGATCAGAGAACGTAGCGGCTCAGATCCGCCGAGCGGGACAATTCGCCGATATTCGCCTCGACATAAGCGGCATCGACCACCACCGCCTGCCCGCCGCGGTCCGGGGCGGCGAAGGAGAGTTCCTCGAACACCCGCTCCATCACCGTATAGAGCCGGCGCGCGCCGATGTTCTCGACCGAGCGATTCACTTCGGCGGCGATGGCGGCGAGCGCGCGGATCCCGTCTTCGGTGAAGCTGACGCCCACCTCCTCGGTCTGCATCAGCGCCGCGTATTGGCGGGTCAGCGCGTTGTCCGTCTCGGTCAGGATGCGGACGAAATCGTCCTCGGTCAGCGCCCTGAGCTCCACCCGGATCGGCAGGCGGCCCTGCAGTTCGGGCAGCAGATCCGAGGGTTTCGCCACATGGAAGGCGCCCGAGGCGATGAAGAGGATATGGTCGGTCTTGACCGGGCCGTGCTTGGTGGAAACCGTCGTGCCCTCGATCAGCGGCAGCAGGTCGCGCTGCACGCCTTCGCGGCTGACATCGGCGCCGCGGGTTTCGGCCCGGGCGCAGACCTTGTCGATCTCGTCGAGGAAGACGATTCCGTTCTGTTCGACCGCCTCCAGTGCCGCGGCCTTGACCGCTTCCTCGTCCAGCAGCTTGTCGGCTTCCTCGCTCAGCAGGATGTCGTGGCTTTCCGCCACGCTCATCCGCTTCTTGACCTTGCGTCCACCAAAGGCCTTGCCGAAGAGGTCGCCCAAGTTCATCCCCTGCGCCGGCATCCCCGGCAGTTCCAGCATCGGCATCGAGGGCGCGGCCTCGGCCAGTTCCAGCTCGATCATCGTGTCGTCAAGCTCGCCCGCGCGCAGCTTCTTGCGAAACAGGTCCCGCGTGCCCGCGCGGGACTCGGTCCCGGCGATGGCGTCGAGCACCCGTTCCTCGGCATTCTGCTGGGCCCGGGCGCGGACATCCTCGCGCATCGCCTCGCGGGTCATGATCATCGCCGCATCGACCAGATCGCGGATGATCTGTTCGACGTCCCGGCCGACATAGCCCACTTCGGTGAATTTGGTCGCCTCGACCTTCAGGAACGGCGCCTTGGCGAGCTTGGCCAGACGGCGGCTGATCTCGGTCTTGCCGACGCCGGTCGGGCCGATCATCAGGATGTTCTTCGGGTAGACCTCATCCCTCAGATCGGCGCTCAGCTGCTTCCGGCGCCAGCGGTTCCTGAGCGCCACGGCGACGGCGCGCTTGGCCTCGGCCTGGCCGATGATGAAACGGTCGAGTTCCGAGACGATTTCGCGGGGGGTGAGGTCGGTCATGGGGCGTCCTTGGTCGGCTGCGAGGGTCAGATACGCATCGGAAGGGCCGGTTTGAAGGGGCTTGTCCGAGAGAGGAGCGATTGTATATACAGTTTGTATGGACAATGAGCGCCGTTAGGCATTCGGAAACCAGGGTCGCGCATGCTGCATCCGTCACGGGACGCGGGATGCGATGTTCGAATGGGACGAGGCCAAACGGCAAGCGACGATCGAGAAGCATGGTTTCGACTTTGTCGAGGCAACTGAGGTGCTTATTGCACCTCATGTTCTGCTGGAGACCCGAAGCGAACAGGAAATTCGGCAGATTGCCATTGGGCCACTGGGCAAGGACCTGGTTGCCGTCGTGTTTACCAGAAGGTTCGAGAATTTTCGCCTGATCACCGTGAGAAAGGCCAGACGCCGTGAGCGAGAGTACTATCAAACGCTACACCCTGGAACAAATCCGGGCGATGAAAAGCCTCACTGACTGGGACCGGGTTCGGCGCAATGACGAGGCCGGGATCGAGCTCGAACCCGATGAGGACGAGTTCGAGGTCGACTGGACCTCGGCCCGCTGGGTCATCCCCGAGCCGAAGCAGATGATCTCGCTCCGGCTCGACCCTGATATCCTCGCCTTCTTCAAGGCCGAGGGGCGCGGCTATCAGACCCGCATCAACGCCGTGCTCCGCGCCTATATGGAGGCGCAGAAGCGCTGATCACTTGCGGATTGTCTCCACCGTGAGATTGCCGTTGGTGTAGACGCAGATCGAGGCGGCGATCTCCATCGCCTTGCGGGCGATCCTTTCGCCCTCCCAATCCGTCTCCATCAGCCCGCGCGCGGCGGCGGCGGCGAAATTGCCGCCCGAGCCGATGGCGGCGATGTCATGCTCGGGCTCCAGCACGTCCCCGGCGCCGGTCACCACCAGCAATTCGGCGCCATCGGTGACGATCAGCATCGCCTCCAGGTTCCGCAGGTATTTGTCGGTGCGCCAGTCCTTGGCCAGTTCGACGCAGGCGCGGGCCAGCTGGCCGGGCATCGCCTCCAGCTTTTTCTCCAGCCGGTCCAGCAGGGTGAAGGCGTCGGCGGTCGAGCCCGCGAAACCCACCACGATCTCGCGCCCCGGCGGGCCGATGCGGCGGACCTTGCGGGCCGAGCCCTTGATGACCGTCTGGCCCAGGCTCACCTGCCCGTCGCCCGCGACCACCACCTCGCCGCCGCGGCGCACGGCCAGGATCGTCGTGCCGTGCCAGCCGGGAAATTTGTCTTCTGCCATGGGGAAAACCCTTTCGCTGTCTGCCGCCCTATATGGCGCCCGCCCCCGGCCCTCGCAAGGCGGCTGGCCTCTGGCGGGTCCTCCCAGGCGCCGTTAAGCTGGCCGGATGCAGCCCGTTCATCCCCCCGTCACCCTGCCCGACCCCGAAGCCACCGTGGCCTTGGCCCGCCGTTTCGCCCCTCTGCTGGGGGCCGGCGACGTGCTGCTGCTGGAGGGGCAGATCGGCGCCGGCAAGACTGCCTTCGCCCGGGCGCTGATCCAGGCCTTGGGGGTGGCGGAGGACGTACCCTCGCCCACCTTCACCCTGGTTCAGACCTATGAGGCGGGGGTGGAAATCTGGCACGCCGACCTCTATCGCCTGTCCCATCCCGACGAGGCGGTCGAACTGGGCCTGACCGAGGCTTTCGAAACCGCGCTTTGCCTGGTCGAATGGCCCGGGAAGCTGGGGGCGGATCGGCCGGAACAGGCTCTGACATTGCAGTTTTCGGTGGTCGGAGAGGGGCGCGAGGTGACGTTCCTCGGTGCCCCGGCATGGGAGGCGCGGCTTGCCGATCTTTGAGCCCTGCCCCGGCCCGCGCGTCTTTGGCGTGCCGCCCGGCGCCGATTTTCCGCTGCATCTGGCGCGTGGCCTGCGCGAGCGTTTCGCCGCCCAGCCGCCTGAGGCCATCGCCCGCGCCGAGGTGCTGGTCAACACCGCGCGGATGCGCAACCGGCTGCGCGAGGCGCTGGTCTCGCTCGGCCCCGGCTTCCTGCCGCGGATCCGGCTGATTACCGACATCGCCCCGCCGGGGGCCGAGGCACCCCTGCGCGCGCGGCTGGAACTGGCGCAGCTGATCCGGCAATTGCTGCTGGCAGAGCCCGATCTCGGCCCGCCTTCCGCCGCTTTTTCGCTGGCCGAGAGCCTGTTTCGCCTGCTGGACGAGATGCAGGGCGAGGGCGTGACGCTGGAGGCGCTGCACGCCCTCGACGTCTCGCAACATTCGCTGCATTGGGAGCGCTCGCTGCGCTTCATCCGGCTCATCGCGGGGTTTCTGGGGCCCACCTCGGGCGGGCAGGCGCGGCTGCGGCAGGCGGCGCTGAGGCTGGCCACGGACTGGGCCGAGGCACCGCCGGCGCATCCGGTGATCGTGGCGGGCTCGACCGGGTCGCGCGGGCCGACGGCGCTGCTGATGCAGGCGGTGGCGCGTCTGCCGCAGGGAGCGCTGGTGCTGCCCGGTTTCGATTTCGACCTGCCGGGGCCGGTCTGGGGCAGCCTCGATAACCCGCTGCATTCCGAGGATCACCCGCAATTCCGCTATGCGCATCTCTTGGATCTGCTGGGCGCGGGGCCCGAGGCGGTGCAGCGCTGGGGTGGGGGCGAGACGCCGGATCCGGCCCGCGCAAGGCTGGTCTCGCTGGCGCTGCGGCCCGCGCCGGTGACCGATCAATGGCTGCGCGACGGTCCTTCGCTGAAGGACCTGCCCGGAATCACCACGAACCTGTCGCTGATCGAAGCGCCGAGCCCGCGGGCCGAGGCGCTGGCCATCGCGCTGGCCCTGCGCGAGGCGGCGGTGCAGGGGCAGAAAGCGGCTCTGATCACGCCGGATCGGACGCTCGCGCGGCGGGTGACGGCGGCGCTGGACCGTTGGCACCTGCGCCCCGACGACAGCGCCGGGCGGCCGCTGGGCCTGTCCGCGCCGGGCCGCTTCCTGCGCCAGAGCGCCGAACTGCTGACCGGATCGGTCACCGCCGAGGCCCTGATCGCGCTGTTGAAGCATCCGATTGTCCATTCGGCCGAGGGCCGCGGCGACCATCTGCGCCATCTGCGGGATCTGGAACTGCATCTGCGCCGCCGTGCCGTGCCCTTCCCCGATGCCGCCGCGCTGGCCGATTTCGCCGACCGCGCGCCCGACCGGAAGCCCTGGACCGACTGGCTGGTGCAGGCGCTGGCCCTGCTGCCGGGCGAGGGCGAGCAACCACTGGCCGATTGGCTGGCGGCGCATGAGCGCGTCGCACTGGCGCTGGCCGCCGGGACCGGCGAAGGCTCGGGCGAGCTGTGGCTGGCCGAGGCGGGCGCCGAAGCCCGCGCACTGGTCGAGGAACTGCGCGCCGAGGCCGGGCATGGCGGGATTATCGCCGCGCGGGACTATTCGGCCTTGTTAGAGACGCTTTTTGCCGGGCGCGAGGTCCGCGAGGTGCTGGAATCGCGCCCCGATGTGATGATCTGGGGTACGCTGGAAGCCCGCGCGCAGGGCGCCGATCTGGTGATCCTGGGCGGGCTGACCGAGGGCACCTGGCCCGCCGCGCCGAAGCCCGATCCCTGGTTCAACCGCCAGATGCGGCTCAATGTGGGTCTGTTGCTGCCGGAACGCCAGATCGGCCTCTCGGCGCATGACTTTCAGCAGGCGGTCGGTGCGCCCCGGGTGATCCTGTCCCGCGCCCGGCGGGATGCCGAGGCCGAGACGGTGCCGTCCCGCTGGCTGAACCGGCTGGTCAACCTGATCGGCGGGCTGCGCGCACAAGGGGGCGAGGCGGCCCTGGCGGCGATGCGGGAGCGTGGCAACCACTGGCTGGCGCTCGCCGAGGCTCTGGAGGCAGACCTTTCCGCCGTGCCCGAGGCCAGCGCCCGGCGTAACCCCCGGCCCGCCCCGGCCCCGCCCGCGCGCGCCCGGCTAGCGGACCTGCCGGTGACGCGGATCGAGACGCTGATCCGCGACCCCTACGCGGTCTATGCCGAACGGATCCTGAAGCTGCGCCCCCTCGATCCGCTCGCGCCCGAGGCCGATGCGCGGCTGAGGGGCACGGTTCTGCACCGGGTGCCGGACCTTTATGTCCGCGATTTCCCGCCAGGCACGCCCGGCGATCTGGACGCGTTTCTGGCCATCGCAGAGACGATTCTGGCCCAGGAATGCCCCTGGCCCGCGACCCGTTTGCATTGGCGGGCGCGGCTGGACCGGACCGCCGCCGATTTCGTCCGCTGGAACGCGGGCCTCGAGGGGGCGCCCGTGTTGCTGGAAAAGAAGGGCGCGCTGACGCTTGCCGATCCGCCCTTCACCCTGACGGGCCAGCCTGACCGGATCGACCGCGACCCGGACGGGCGGCTCAGGCTCTATGATTACAAGACCGGCACGCTGCCCAGCCCCAAGCAGATCGCCTTTTACAACAAGCAGTTGAGCCTTCTGGCGGTGATGGCGCGGGACGATGCCTTTGGCCTGGGCCCCGGCAGCGTGGCGGAAGCCCTGTTCGTGGGCCTGGGCAGCAGGTTCGACACCCGCCCGGTCCCGGTCGAACCCGCCGAGATCGCCGATCACCACGCCAAGCTGGTGACGCTGCTGAAATCCTATGCCAGCCCCGACCAGGGCTTCACCGCCATGCGCGCCGTGGAACAGGAGGACCGCGCCGGCGATTACGACGCGCTGTCGCGGCGGGGCGAATGGGAAACGACGGATGAACCGGTGTTGCACAGGGTCGGCGACGATGGATGAGGCGACGCTCAATCAGGTCCGCGCCGCCGAGCCCGGGCAATCGACCTGGCTGTCGGCCAACGCGGGATCGGGCAAGACCAAGGTGCTGATCGACCGAGTGGCGCGGCTGCTGCTGGGGGGCACGCCGCCGCAGCGCATCCTGTGCCTGACCTATACCAAGGCCGCGGCGGGCGAGATGCAGAACCGGCTGTTCAAGCGGCTGGGCGAATGGGCGATGCTGGATGACGCCGCGCTGGTGGCAGAACTGGCCAGGATGGGCGAGGCGGTGCAGGACCCGGACCTTTTACCCCGCGCGCGCCGCCTCTTTGCCCGCGCTATCGAGACGCCGGGCGGGCTGAAGATCCAGACGATCCACGCCTTCTGTTCCTCGCTGCTGCGGCGCTTCCCGCTGGAAGCGGCCGTAGCGCCCGACTTCACCGAGGTCGAGGAACGCAGCCTGCAACAGCTGCGCATGGAACTGCTGGACCGCTTCGCCCGGGGCCCCGAGGCCGGGGCGATGGTGGCGTTGCTGGGGCGTCTCAGCGAGGATGGTTTCGCCCGGCTTCTGGGCGATCTGGGCAAGCACAGAGACGCTTTTGACGGTGAGCTGCCCGATTTCGACGCGCTCTTCGGCCTGCCGAAGGGGCTGACCGAGGAGGCTCTGCTGGCGCAGGTCTTTGACGGGGACGAGGGCGATCTCTGCGCCCGGCTGGTGCCCAGGCTGCTGAAGGGCGGTTCGAACGACAACAAGCTGGCGGCGAAGCTGGCGCGGATCGGGGCGCCAGGGATGGCGGCGCTGGCCGATCTGGAGGGCGCGCTGTTGACGCAGACGGGCGCCAATGCCGGGCAGGCGAAGACCGGCAAGCACATCACCAAGGCAACGCAAGCGCTGGTCGGACCCGACGATCTCCAAGCGCTGGACGAGCTGGGCGAGCGGGTGGCCGAGGCCCGGCCCCTGCGGCTGGGGCTGGAAGCGAAGCGCATGGCCGAGGCGCTGCACGGTTTCGCGCGGCTCTGGCTGCCGGCGCTCGACCGGGCCAAGGCGGCGCGCGGCTGGCTGGATTTCGACGACCTCATTCGCCTGGCGCGGGATCTGCTGTCGCGCTCGGACGTGGCGCAATGGGTGCTTTTCAAGCTCGACGGCGGGATCGACCATATCCTGGTGGACGAGGCGCAGGATACCTCGCCCGGGCAATGGCGGGTCATCGACCTTCTGACCCAGGAATTCACCGCCGGTGAGGGCGCGCGCGCGGTGCTGCGCACCATCTTCGTGGTGGGGGACCGCAAACAGTCGATCTATTCCTTCCAGGGCGCCGATCTTCAGGGATTCGAGCAATCGCAGAGCCTGTTTTCGGAACGGCTGGCCGCGGCCGGACAGGGGCTCAGCCGTCAGGAACTGAAGCATTCCTTCCGCTCGTCCGATGCGGTGCTGCGGCTGGTCGACCAGTGTTTCGCGCAGAGCGGCTCGGGTCTGGGGGGCGCGCCCGAGCATCTGGCCTTCCATCCGGCGATGGCCGGGCGCGTCGACCTCTGGCCCGCGATCCCCAAGCCCGACAAGCCCGAGGATACGCCCTGGGAAAGCCCGCTGGACCGCCCCTCGGCCGATCATGCCGAGCTCCAGCTGGCCCGGACCATCGCGCGCGAGATCCGGGCGATGATCGACCGGGGCGAGCGGATCGAGGGGAAGGACGGCCCCCGCGCGGTCCATGAGGGCGATTTCCTGGTGTTGGTGCAGCGCCGGCGGTTGCTGTTCCACGCGCTGATCCGCGCCTGCAAGGCCGAGGGGCTGGAGATCGCCGGGGCCGACCGGCTGGCGCTGGGCGAGGTTCTGGCGGTGCAGGACCTGATCGCGCTGCTGAAATTCCTGGCCCTGCCGGAGGACGATCTGTCGCTGGCGGTGGCCCTGCGCTCGCCCCTGTTCGGGCTGACCGAGGATCAGCTGTTCCGGCTGGCCTGGGACCGGCCCGGCTTCCTGTGGGAAAGGCTGCGCGCCGACCCCGCGCTGGCCGAGGTCCGCGCGGTGCTGGACGATCTGCGCGGGCAGGTCGATTTCCTCCGGCCTTATGAGCTGATCGAACGGGTGCTGACGCGCCACGATGGCCGCCGCCGGATCCGCGCGCGCTTTGGCCCCGAGGCCGAGGATGCGCTGGAGGCCTTCGTCGATCTGGCGCTGGGTTATGAGCAGGGGCATGTCCCCTCGCTGGACGGGTTCCTGGGCTGGCTGGCGGCCTCGGACGCCGAGGTGCAGCGCCGGTCCGAGGGGGCGGGGCAGGCGATCCGGGTGATGACGGTGCATGGCTCCAAGGGGCTGGAGGCGCCGATCGTGATCCTGCCCGACACCGCCAAGCGCCGCCCGCAGGAGCGGGCGACGCTGGCCGATGCTGGGGGCGTGCCGATCCTGCGCGCGGTCAAGGATCTGGCGACCGAAGCCCAGCGCGAGGCCGACGGGCTGAGCGAGGCCCTGCGCAGCGACGAGGGCGACCGGCTGCTCTATGTCGCGCTGACCCGGGCCGAACGCTGGCTGATCGTCTGCGGCGCGGGCGATACCGGCGAGGGCAGCTGGTATGAGCGCATCGAGACGGCGCTGACCGGGCTGGCCCCTGTGCCGCTGGCGGCGCCCACCGGCACGGGGTTGCGGCACGCGCATGGCGATTGGCCAGAGCCCATGGTGATGGCGCGCGACAGGGCCGAAAGCGGCTCTAGACCTGTGGAATTGGCTGATCTGCCACCAGCGGCAGGGGTGCCGCGGGTGCTCACCCCCTCGGATCTGGGGGGCGCCAAGGCGTTGCCCGGCGAGGGGGCGGAAACGGAACTGGCCTTGGCCCGGGGCCGGCTGATCCACCTGCTGCTGGAGGAACTGGCCGACCTGCCCGAGGCCGACCGCAAGCCCCGCGGCACCACGCTGGCCGCGAGCCTGCCGGGCGGCGAGGCGGCGCTGGCCGAGGCGCTGGCGGTCTTGGGCAACCCGGTGCTGGCCCCTGTGCTGGGCGAGGGCGCGCTGGTCGAAGTGGGTCTGTCGGGCGCGTGGAACGGCCGGGCGATGTGGGGCGTGATCGACCGGCTGATCGTCACCGAGGACGCGGTTCTGGCGGTCGATTTCAAATCCAACCGGGTGGTGCCGACCGGCCCCGATAACGTGCCTGAGGGGCTGTTGCGGCAGATGGGGGCCTATGCGCATCTGCTGGCCGCGCTCTATCCCGGGCGGAGGGTCGAGACGGCGCTTCTGTGGACCGCGACCGGGGCGCTGATGCGGCTGCCCGCCGCAGCCACCGCCGCAGCCCTGGACCGCGCCGCCCTTGACCCGGATCGGCGACCTTCCTAGGTAAGGACAGACCACAGACGCTTCCCCCCTTTCCCGGATCCGCAGGAGATTCCCATGGCTACCTTTCCCGTGACCGACGCCACCTTCGACGCCGAAGTGCGCAACAGCGACCTGCCGGTCGTGATCGACTTCTGGGCCGAATGGTGCGGTCCCTGCCGGCAGATCGGCCCGGCGCTGGAGGAGCTGTCGGAACAATACGAAGGCCGGGTAAAGATCGCCAAGGTCAACGTGGACGAGAACCCGCAAGTCACCGCCGCCATGGGCATCCGCGGGATCCCGGCGCTGTTCGTGGTGAAGGACGGCAAGATCGTCGCCAACAAGGTCGGCGCCGCGCCCAAGGCGGCGCTGCAAAGCTGGATCGACGCCTCGATCTGAGCCAGCTACCGGGTTGCGACACCGCCGGGCCCCCTGGGTCCGGCGTTTTTCATGGCAGCCCGGTCCTCAGGCGCTGGCGCGCAGCACCTGGGCGCGGGGGCTTTGCTGTGCCGGGGGATTGGTCGTGGCGAAGGAGATCATCACCGCCCCGGTCGAGGTGCGCCGGGCGGTGACCCGCAGGACCTCGCCATCCGCAAGCGTCATGCTGCCCGCGAGCGGTGCGCCATCGCCGCTGCCGGGCCGGGCCAGGGCCGCGACCTGCGCCCAGAAGGCCGGCTCGCCGCCGGCCTCGCGCCAATTGGCCAGCGCCTCGGGCAGGGTGACGGCGCCCAGCGATTCCTCGCCCTCGAGCGTCCAGAGCTGGGTGAAGGCGCTGTTGGTCAGCAGCAATTCGCCATTCGAGGCGAAGACCGCGATCGCGTCGTCCAGCTGATTCAGCACCGCCTGGCTGGTTTCCATCTCGGCCCGGACATTGCGGGTGAGATGGGTTTCCGAGGTGATATCCTCGATCAAGAAGGCCAGCGCGCCATCGGGATGCGGATTGGCGCTGACGCGGAAGGTCTGGCCGCTGCCCAGCGTCCAGGTTTCCTCGAACTCGCCGCCGGGGCCCGAGGCCTCGATATCCAGCAGGCGCCGCGCCCAGCTGCGATAATCGCGCGGCTCGGGCAGGACGCGCTTGTCGCGCATGCGGTTGAGGAACCCCTCGATCCCCGGTCGGGACAGCAGGAATTCGGGCTCCAGCCCGGTCAGGTCAGTCAGCGCCGGGTTGAACATCTGCAGCCGCCGCGTCCTGTCGAAGACGGCAAGGCCGATGGGCAGGGTGGCGAAGGTCTTGGTCAGGGTCTGGATGAAGGCGCGCTTGGTGCGTTCGGCCTGATGGGCCTCGTCCGCGGGGAGGGCATAGACCAGCATCCCGTCCTCGCCCCTGACGCGGGTGACATCGAACCAGGATTGTCCCCCTGCCTGCGCCGCCCCGCCCCGCGCCCCGGTCGGCACCGGCAGGCCGGTGCGGCGGGCGGGTCCGGCCTCGGCCCGGGGAAAGAGCGCGGGCAACGGCCAGGTCATCGTCGTGCCCTCGCCCGCCTCGGTCACGCGCTTGAGATAGGCGTCATTGGCCCAGGTCACCTGCCCCTGCGCCCCCTCACGCCACAGAAGCAGTGGCGCGGCTTCGGTGATCTGCCGCAAAAGCGCGAGTTCCTCTTGCAGGGCCCGATAGCTGAGCCGGTCCAGGACCACCGCGCCATCCTCGGCCAGGGCGTCGATCACGGTGAATCGGAGCGCGCCATCAAGCCAGTCCATCACCAGTTCGGTGCGCCGGTCGTCGCCCGCGACAAGGCGGGCGCGACGGGTCAGCGGCAGATCCGCCAGCGCCGTCGCCAGATCGGGAAAATCCTGCGCCAGGAAATAGGTCAGCCGGCTCCATTCATCGCCGCCCTCGGTCCCGTCCTTGCGCAGCGATTCGAGCAGCGCGGCGCCACGGGCGTTGGTGTCGATGAGGGTCTGCCCGTCGAACAGGAAAGCCGCATCGCTGCCGATGCCCAGGGGCGGCGCGCTGCGTTTTCCCGGGCCCCGCAACGCGCCGAAGATCAGCAGGCTGGCGAGCACCGTCAGCACCGAGGTTCCGACGAGGACGAGGGCAAAGGCAAAAGTCGTCTGCATGGGCGGCTCCTGTCTCCGGTTCGGGGCGGGCGCGGGCTGACCGAGTCGGGGCCGGGTCAGGATCGGGGCTATTGGTTAAGGCTGCGTTAAGAACGATTAATAACCTTAATATGGCGCGCTTGGCAGAAAAACTTCAGACGGGCGGTTGCGCTGCCGTGCCGGCGTTCGGGACATTCTCGCCCAGCGCGCGCCTTGGGTCGGCCTCGATCGCGCGGCGCGGCCAGCGGACCTCGGCCAGGGCGCCGCAGCGTTGGCCAGGGGCCTGGCGCGGGCGCAGGCGGTCGGTGCAATTGCCGAAACGCACGCTGGCGCCGGTCCGTTCCAGCAGCGTCTTGGCGATGAACAGGCCCAGTCCCATCCCCTCGTATTCCGGGCGGGAATCGTCGCGCGGCTCATCCCAGCGGCGGTTTTTCAGATAGGGCTCGCCCAGCCGGGCTAGCAGATGCGGCGGATAGCCCGGGCCGTCGTCGATGACCCGGAGCGAGACCTCTGTCGCGGTCCAATGCGCCTCGATCCAGACCTGCGAGCTGGCGAAATCGACGGCATTCTGAATCAGGTTGCGCAGCCCGTGCACGATCTCGGGACGGCGGAAGATTTCGGGCATGCGGCCGTCCGCGGCGCCGGCGTCGAAGCTGATCGCCTTGCCACGGTCGGTATGGGGTGCGGCGGCCTCCTGCACCACGGCTTCGAGGGGGGCGTGGCGCAGATGCAGGTCGTCCTTTCCCGCCTGCCCCATCGAGCGCAGGATCGCCCGGCAGCGGTCGGCCTGTTCGCGGATGAGGCGCGCATCCTCGGCCAGGTCGGGATCGTCCAGCGCGTCGATCAGTTCCGAGGAGACCAGCTTGATGGTGGCCAGCGGCGTGCCCAGCTCATGCGCTGCCGCCGCGACCACGCCGCCCAGATCGGTCAGCTTCTGTTCACGGGCCAGGGCCAGCGAGGTGGCGAGCAGCGCCTCGGTCAGGGCGTGTTTCTCGGCTGCGACCGAGCGGGAATAGAGCCCGATGAAGCCGATACCGATGACCAGCGCGATCCAGAAGCCGAAGCGGAAGAGGTCGGGCATCAGCACGGGATCGCCCGCCTCGGTCCGCAGGGGTTCGAAGACGAAGGCCAGAAGCGAGGCCAGAAGCACCGCCGCCCCGCCCAGGATCAGGACCGACCGCAGGGTCAGCGCCGTGGCCGCGATGGTGACGGGGGCGATCAGCAACAGGCCGAAAGGGTTGTTGAGCCCTCCGGTCAGGAACAGCAGCAATGCGAGCTGCGTCGTGTCGAAAAGAAGGGTGAGCAGCGCCTCGGTTTCCGACAACCGCTTGGTGCGGGGGAAGACATAGGCGGACAGCAGGTTCGACGCGGCCGAGACGCCGACGACCGACAGGCACAGCGCCAGCGGGAAATCCAGGCCGAACAGGAAATGCGTGACAAGCAGCGCCACCACCTGGCCCGAGGCCGCCAGCCAGCGCACCCGCGTCAGCGTCTCCAGCCGGACCCAATGGCCCTGCACGTCGCGGTTCATGAGGCCCTGGGCGGTGCTGTCCATCGGCGTCCTGTTGTCGCGGTCACGGGTTTGCGCCTTGTTACGCCCCGCGGCTTGAGGCATCAAGCGGCGCAAACCGGCAAGTGACGGAGAGACGGATGACCAAGGCCTATGCAATCGGAGCGGCGACGCTGGTCGCGGTGATGCTGGCGGGGCTGGCGCTCTTTGCCTATCAGCCGCCCTTCCTGCGCACGATGCTGGGGATGAGCGACGATCCCTTCGATCCCTGCCGGTCGGGCGCGGTGATGGGGGGGCTCGACCAGATCGGCGGGCCCTTCACGCTGGTCAATGCTCAGGGACAGACGGTGACGGATCAGGATGTGATCACCATGCCGTCGATCCTCTATTTCGGCTATACTTTCTGCCCCGATGTCTGCCCGCTGGACAGCGCCCGCAACGCGCTGGCGACCGAATTGCTGGAGGCCGAGGGCCAGATCGTTCAGCCGGTCTTCATCTCGGTCGATCCCGAGCGCGACACGCCGGAAGTGGTGGGCGAGTTCGCCTCGATCTTCCATCCGCGGATGATCGGCCTCACTGGCAGCGACGAACAGGTGCGCGCCGCCTCGCGCGCCTATCGCACCTATTTCTCGCGGCAAGACGGCGACGATCAATATTACCTCGTCGACCATTCGACCTTCAGCTATCTGGTGATCCCGGGTCACGGCACGGTCGAGATCTTCCGCCACGACATGCCTGCCGAAGAGGTCGCCGAGATTGCCCAATGCTATCTGTCGCGCGCCTGACAGCGGCGCATTGGCGCAGGCATATTGGCAATCCCGTATCCATGTTTGATTTTCGCACCCGGGGCGACTAGATCGGACAGAGACACTCCGAGGAGCCCCGCATGACCGACGACAGCCCGCTTGACCTCGGCCCCGACCCGTCGCTGCTGCTGGTCGATGACGATGAGGTCTTTCTCAAGCGGCTGGCCCGCGCCATGGAGCGTCGCGGTTTCGCTGTCGAAACCGCCGGATCGGTCGCCGCGGGCAAGGCGCTGGCCGTGGCCCGGCCGCCGGCCTATGCGGTGATCGACCTCAGGCTCGACGACGGCAACGGCCTGGATGTGGTCGAGGCCCTGCGCACCAAGCGGCCCGATGCGCGGATCGTCGTGCTGACCGGCTACGGCGCGATTGCCACCGCCGTGGCCGCGGTGAAGATCGGCGCGACCGATTACCTGTCCAAGCCCGCCGATGCCGATGAGGTGGTCAACGCCCTGCTGCAACGCGAGGGCGCCGTCCTGCCCGAACCGCCGGAAAACCCGATGTCCGCCGACCGCGTGCGCTGGGAGCATATCCAGCGGGTCTATGAACAATGCGACCGCAACGTCAGCGAGACGGCGCGGCGCCTCAGCATGCACCGGCGGACGCTGCAACGGATCCTGGCCAAGCGCAGCCCGCGCTGATCACGCCACCAGCGATTCCGCTCCCTTCAGATCGACGCTGACCAGCTGGCTGACGCCCTGTTCGGCCATGGTCACGCCGAACAGTCGGTCCATCCGCGCCATGGTCAGCGCGTTATGGGTGATGATCAGGAAGCGGGTCTCGGTCCGCCGGGTCATCTCGTCCAAGAGGTCGCAGAAGCGCACGACGTTGGCATCGTCCAGCGGCGCGTCCACCTCGTCCAGCACGCAGATCGGCGCGGGGTTGGCCAGGAACACACCGAAAATCAGCGCCAGCGCGGTCAGGGTCTGTTCACCCCCCGACAGCAGGCTCAGCGAGCTGAGTTTCTTGCCTGGCGGCTGGCAGAGGATCTCCAGCCCCGCTTCCAGCGGGTCGTCGGATTCGACCAGCACCAGACGCGCCTCGCCGCCGTTGAAGAGATGGGTGAAGAGCGTCATGAAATTGCTGTTCACCTGATCGAAAGCGGCCAGCAGACGCTCGCGCCCCTCGCGGTTCAGGGCAGCGATGCCGCCCCGCAGCTTGGCGACCGCAGCCTCCAGATCGGCCTTTTCGCGGACCAGCGTGCCGTGTTCCTCTTCGACCTGCCGCGCGTCTTCCTCGGCCCGCAGGTTGACCGCGCCCAGCGCGTCGCGGGCCCGGCGCAGGCGGGCGATTTCCGTCTCCAGCGTTGCCGAATCCGGCATTTCATCCGCCCCGACGCCCAGCTGGTTCAGCAGCCCCTGCGGGGTCGCGTCCAGCTCGTCGGCGATGCGGTTCGCGGCCAGCGCCACGGCCTCGCCAGCTGCGTCCACCCGCGCCTCGGCCCGGGCGCGGGCCTCGCGCGCCTCCCCCGCGGTGCGTTCGGCGGCACGTTCGGCTTCACCCGCGGCGCGGAGGGCGCTTTCAGCGGACAGCAGCGCCTCGACGGCGGCGGTGCGGCGGGTTTCGGCCTCGGAAATCGCCTCGGCCAGTTCGGCGCGGCGGGCGAGGATTTCCTCGGGCGCGGCATTGGCTTCCGAGAGTTCCTCCTGCGCGTCGTCGGCCCGGCGTTCCAGCTCGGCGATGCGGTCGGCGGCGGTGGTCTTGCGCGCGGTCCAACTCTGGATGTCGCGCGCCACCTCCTGCGAGCGGGTCCGGCGGGCGGCGCCCTCGCGGCGGATTTCCTCCTGCGCGGCGCGGCGCGACATCATCGCCATGCGCGCGGCCTCGACCTGGGTGCGGATGGTTTCCAGCCGGGCGCGGGCGCCGTCCAGATCGTCGATCTCGGCCAGTGCCTCCTCGGCCTCGGCCAGCCGCGATTCCGCCGCTTCGGCCTCGGCCTGCATCCGCTCCAGCGCCAGTTCCGCCGTCTCGCGCTTGGACCGGGCGAGGCTCGCGTCGGCCTCGGCCTTTGACGCGGCGCGGGAGGCTTCGGTCAGCCGCATCTCGGCCTGACGGCGGGCGTCGCGGGCCATGCGGTCAGCCTCGGTCAGCTGGGCCAGACGCGACTGGCGGGCCTGATGCGCCTCGCGCGCGGCCTCCTGCCGTTCCTCGGCCTCGTCCAGATCGGCGCGGAGTTGGTCCAGCCGGTTGCGCTGCGTCAGGCGGATGGCGGCGGCCGAGGGCGCATCCTCGCCCCGCTGCATCAACCCGTCCCAACGCCAGAGGTCGCCGCCCTTCGTCACCAGCCGTTGACCGGGTTTCAGGCTGGCATGCAGGGCCTCGGCGTGATCGTCTTCGACAAGCCCGATCTGCGACAGGCGACGGGTCAATTCGGCAGGTGCAGAGACGCTTTTCGCCAGCGGCTCGACCCCGGCGGGCAGGTCGGCGGCGGCCTCATAGGGCGCCAAGGCCCGCCAGCCCGAACCGGTCGCCGCCGCCGCGATCCTGAGGTCATCGCCCAGCGCCGCGCCCAAGGCGTGTTCCAGACCGGGCGCCACGCGGACCTGATCCAAGAGCCCGCCCGCCAGATCCTTATCCCGCGCCAGCAGCCGTTCCAGCGCCGTGAGTTCCGCCGACAGCGCCGTCGCCTCGCCTTCCGCCCCGGCCCTTGCCGCGCGGGCCTCGACCTCGGCGGCCTGAGCATCGGCGCGGGCCGCTTCGGTCTCGATCAGCGTTTCCTCTGCCGATTCCAGCAAATCCTGCGCGGCATCCCGCGCCTCGGCCGCCTGTTCTTGCCCCTGCTCGGCGGCCTCCAAGGCGGCGGCGGCCTGCGCGGCCTCATCGGCGGCGCGCTGCGCCCCGGCGGCGGCCTTGGCGCCCTCGGCCCTTGCCTCGGCCGCCTGACGGGTCAGGGACTGGTGGCGGGCGGCGAGGCGGGCCATATCCTCGGTCGCCTCGGTCAGATGCGATTCGATATCGGCCAGCACGTCGGAGGCCTCGCGCGCGGCTTCCACCGCCTCGGCCAGCTTCTCGTCATGCCCTTCGGCGGCGCGGGCGAGTTGCTCTTCCTCCCATTGCAGCCGTTCGATGGTCTCATCCGCATCCGCCGCCAGCCCCGATTCGCGCTGCGCGTCGCGGCGCAGCTGCTCGATTCTGGCCATGAGGGTCTGCACCGCCTCGCGCGCGCGGGCCTCGGCGTCGGTCAGCGTGTCGCGCTGAACCTGCAGGCGTTGCAGGATGGCCCCGGCGATGGCCTCCTCCTCGCGCAGGGGCGGCAAGGCGTCCTCGCGGCTCTCGCGCTGCGTCTTGGCCTCGCGCGCGGCGCGTTCGGCGGTGGCGGCCGCGGTGATCGCCTGGGTCAGCGCCGCCTGAACCTCGGCCCGCGCCTGCGCCGCCTCGCGCCAGCGGCGATAAAGGATCATCCCCTCGTTCTTGCGCAGCTCCACCGCGATCTCACGGTAGCGCGCCGCCTGCCGCGCCTGCCGGGCGAGGACGGCAAGCTGCTGCGCCAGCGCGTCCACGGTGTCGCCGACCCGAGCGAGGTTGGCCTCGGTGGCGTTGAGGCGCAACTCGGCCTCGTGCCGCCGCTGGTACAGGCCCGAGATGCCGGCGGCCTCTTCGAGGACCCGCCGGCGCGCCTTGGGCTTGGCGTTGATGAGTTCCGAAATCTGCCCCTGCCGCACCAGCGCCGGGGAATGCGCGCCGGTCGAGGCATCGGCAAAGAGCATCTGCACATCGCGGGCGCGGACCTCCTTGCCGTTGACGCGATAGGCCGAACCGGCGTCGCGGGTGATGCGGCGCGTGACCTCCAGGAAATCGGCGTCGTTGAAGCCCGCGGGCGCCACCCGGTCGCCGTTGTCGACGGTCAGCGCCACCTCGGCAAAGGCCCGGGCGCCGCGCGACTTGGTGCCGGCGAAGACCACATCCTCCATGCCCGAGCCGCGCATGGCGGTCGGGCGATTCTCGCCCATGACCCAGCGCAGCGCCTCCAGCAGGTTGGACTTGCCGCAGCCGTTCGGCCCGACCACGCCGGTCAGCCCCTCGCGGATCACCAGTTCGGTGGGATCCACGAAGCTTTTGAAACCGTTGAGGCGCAGGCGGGTGAAGTGCACGGAAGCATCCGGTTGGGGCGTTCGCGGGCAGTTTTTCCGCGCAGGCGCGAGGAGTCAAGGATGACGCCGGATATGGCGGCGAAGCCGGGGGTTATCCACAAGATATTGGGGCATTGCGGCCACAGTTCCGGCGGCCTAGCCTGCCCGAAAACGAGGTTCGCCATGGCTGTTTCCGTCCGCCCCGATTCCCCCCGCGACCCCGGCGCGACGGCGCTGTTGCAGGCCTCGCACGCCTATCTGCAAAGCCTCTATGATCCTGAGGACAACCATTTCCTGTCCATCGACGAACTCTGCACGCCGGACATCCTGTTCTTCACCGCGCGGCAGGACGGGCGGGTCATCGGCACCGCGGCGCTGGCCCTGCGCGGGGGCTATGGCGAGGTGAAGTCGATGTTCGTGGATCCCGCGGCGCGGGGTCAGGGCGCGGCCGGGGCGCTGCTGTCGCGGCTGATCGGCGAGGGGGCGTTGCGCGGCCTGCCCGCGCTGAAGCTGGAAACCGGGCCGCTCAACACCGAGGCGCTGGCGCTTTACGCGCGGCACGGGTTCCGGGTCTGCGGGCCGTTCGGGGATTACGCGGAGGTTCCGGCTTCGGTCTTCATGGAGCGGGTGCTCGACACCCCCGCCCCGCGGCGCCTGGGGCCGGAGGAGGATATGGCGCCGGTGCATGCGCTGCTGATCGGGGCCTTCGGCTATATGGGCGGCGTGATCGACCCGCCTTCGTCGCTGACCCGGATGACGCCGAAGGATCTGGCCCGCGAGGCGGCCGAGAATGAGCTTTGGGTGCTGGAACCCGGCCCGGCCGCCTGCATGATCCTGACCGTCAAGGGCGACACGCTCTATCTGGGCAAGCTGGCGGTGGACGACCGGCTGAGGGGTGCCGGGCTGGCGCGGCGGATGATCGAACATGCGGTGGCACGGGCCCGGGCGCTGGGTCTGGGGCATGTGACGCTGCAGACCCGGGTGGAGCTGACCGGCAATCAGGCGACCTTCCAGCGGCTTGGGTTCCGCGAGGTCGAGCGGACGGCGCATGCGGGCTACGACCGGCCGACCTCGATCACCTATCGGCGCGACGTCTGAACCCGTTGCACCTGCGACAATCGGGCGCTTCACATTCCAAATTCGGAATGTTACTAAGTATTCCACAAATGGAATATGTGAGGTCCCGCCATGTCGCCCACCCGTCCCTCGGACACCTATTCGCCCATGTACTTCCTGGCCTCGCTTGGCGCCGGGGGTCTGTCGGTCAGCTTCTTCATGTGGCTGATGTTCTGGCTGCCGCACCCCGGCCGCACCGTCCCGATCTTCGAGGATATCGCCGCGGCCTTTCAGACCGGCGCGCCGCTGAAACAGGCGATGATCATCGCCGCCATGGCCGGAATCGCGCTGTTCGTCGTGCTGAACCTGAAATCGCTGGTCTGGAACCTGACGCATTTCGCCCAATGGAAACGGACCGAAGCCTATCAGAAATTCGCCAGGACCAATGCGCAAAGCCAGCTGATGGCGCTGCCGCTGGCGCTGGCCATGTCGGTGAACGGCCTGTTCATCGCCGGCCTGGTTTTCGTGCCGGGGCTGTGGACGGTGGTTGAATACCTGTTCCCGCTGGCGCTGGCGGCCTTCGTGCTGATCGCCGTCCTGGCCTTCCGCACCTATGGCGCCTTCATCGCCCGTATCAAGGTCGAGGGCGGGTTCAACCATGCGGCCAACAACAGCTTCGGCCAGATCCTGCCCGCCTTTGCCTTTGCCATGATCGGCGTCGGCATGGCCGCGCCCGCGGCGATGAGCACCAGTGCCGCCGTGGTCGGCGTGTCGATCGCCGCCTCGACCTTTCTGCTGGTGACCGCGGCGCTGATCGCCGGGATCGCGCTGATCCTCGGCATCCGCTCGATGCTGGACCATGGCACCAATGCCGAAACCGCGCCGACGCTGATGATCCTGATCCCGCTGATGACCATCCTGGCGATCCTGATGATGCGGCAGAACCACGGACTTGGCACCCAGTTCGAGGCGCATACCTCGGATGCCCAGACCTTTCTCTTCCTGGCCAAGGTCGTCTCGGTGCAGCTGGTCTTTGCCCTCTTCGGCTGGCTGATCCTGTCGCGCCACCAATACGGCAAGCGCTTCATCTGGGGCCGCGAAACCTCGGTCATGAGCTATGCGCTGGTCTGCCCGGGCGTCGGCTTCACCGTGCTGTGGCAGTTCTTCGTCCACAAGGGGCTGGTCGCGGTGCATCTGGTCGACAAATTCTCGGCCGTCTACTGGGTGCTGATCGCGGTGGCGCTGGTGGTGCAGGCGGCCATGGTGGCGCTGGTCTTCACCTTGAACCGCCGCCATTTCGGTACGCCGCGCCCCGTCGTCGCGGTTCCTGCCGAGTAATCGCGATCCTGCCACGCGCAAGGGCGGCCCCCCTGGGCCGCCCTTTCTGCATTCGTATATGCGTATCCTCTTATTGCGCGATATGTGAAGACGTGCCTATCCTGACCCCGGGCCGACGCCGGCCCCGCGCGTTTGGGAGGATGCGCGTCATCAACGGGAGGAATGTCATGATCAAGACCGCCCTGCGCGCGAGCGGACTGGCCGTCGCGCTGGCCCTGGCGCCGCTGGCCGCGCTGGCCGAAACGCACCGCGTCGCCTTTCACGTCGACGAGAATGACCCGCAGGTCATGACCATGACGCTGAACAACGTGAACAACCTCATCGCCTATTACGCCGAACAGGGCGACGAGGTGGAGGTTCAGGTCGTGACCTACGGCCCCGGCCTGCACATGCTGCGCGCCGATACCTCGCCCGTGGCCCCGCGTATCGCCCAGATGGCGCTGGAGCATGAGAACATCACCTTCCAGGCCTGCAACAACACCCTGCAGGGGATGCAGCGGCAGGCCGGGCACGACATTGCCCTGCTGTCCGAGGCGAACATCGTCCCCTCGGGCGTGGTGCAGCTGGTTACGCTGCAAGAGCAGGGCTGGTCCTACATCCGGCCCTGACCCTGCGCTGCCGGGGTCGCCCTACATCGCCGGATGGCAGGCGGCCTCGGACAGGGTGAGGACCTGCGCCGATTCCGGCACGATGCGGCCGTCGGCGATCCCGGCCTGAACCGCGGGGCTGAGCGTGTCCTGCATGTAGCCGAGGGGGAGAAGCAGCGTCGGGATCTCGCTGAGTTCGATCCGGCAGCCGTTGTAGCGCATCACCTCGACCAGCAGCGCGTCGCCGCTTTCTGCATGACGCAGGGTGCAGAAATCGGCGTCCAGCGTAACGCCCCCCATGACCGAGGCATCGCCCGTGGCAAAGCCCCGCGCGACGGCATCGGCCAGGATCTCCTGATATTCCTCGGGCGTGGTGCCCATGTCTTCCATGAAGAGCGATGTCTGCGCTTCGTTCAGCGTGCAGCCATAGGCGCGCAGCATGCCGATCACGGCATGGGCCTTGGCGGGGTCGATCTCGGCCCGGGCGGCGAGGGGGGCGAAGGGCAGCAGGGCCGCAGCAGCGGCCAGAAGGTAACGGGTCATGGCAATGCCTCATGCAAATACGGGTGGGAAATATCACCACGACCAGGGAAACACCGCCGCGCTCGCCGGTCAACGCAAACCCGTGCGGGCAGGCCTATTCGTCCGGTGGCAGGGGGGCGAGTTCGGTTTCCAGGAACCGCTCGAAAGCCTCCAGGTTCAGGGGCTCGAACTGGCCAAAAGCCTGCATGAAGACCGAAGCCGCGCGCATCGCGTCGGGCTCGAGCTTGCACCATTTCACCCGGCCGCGTTTCTCCTGGCTGATGAGCCCGGCCTCGGCCAGCAGCGCCAGATGCTTGGAGACGGCGGCGAGCGAGATGGCGAAGGGTTCCGCCACATCGGTGACGGCCATGTCGTCTTCCAGCAGCATGCCCAGGATCGCCCGGCGCGTCGGATCGGCCAGCGCCATGAAGATCGCGTCGAGGGGATCGGGGGTTGCCATGCCGAAGGGCCTATCCACCCCCCGCGCCCCGGTCAAGATATTCAACCGATCCGTTGAATGTGCAGATGCGGCATCGTTAGCGCCCAAAACCCCACGATCCCGTGAGGCACCCGAAAATTACAAAGCATTTTCAGCGGCTTGACGGCCGTTATTCTTCCTTGACTCTGTGCCCCCCCGCTTCTAGGTTCCGCCCGTCACTCCCCAGGGGGTTCCCGATGTCCGACCCGAGCGATCTGGAGCGCCTGAAAGCGCTCGACGAACGGCTGCGGAGCCTGAAGAAGGCGCAGGAACCGACCGTCAACGGCGTGGCACAGGGTCATGAGATGGCGCATTTCGCCTGGCGCATGGTCACCGAGTTGGTTGCCGGTCTGCTGATCGGTTTCGGCATCGGGTACGGGCTGGATACGGTGTTCGACACCATGCCGCTGTTCCTGGTGCTGTTCATTTTGCTGGGTCTTGTGGCCGGTATCCGCGTGATGATGCGGACCGCGCAGGACGCCCAGCGCAAGAGCACGCAGGCGGCACTGCCCGCCAAGAACGAAGGGGACTGAGACGTGGCCGCAGAAGAGCATGGCGAAGGCCTGGCCTTCCACCCGATGGACCAATTCATCGTGCGCCCGCTGTTCGGCGAGGGCGATGTGGGGGTCTTCACGATCACCAACGCCACGCTGTGGATGGCGCTGAGCGTCCTGGCCATCGCGCTTCTGTTCATCGTCGGCACCCGCGGCCGGGCCATCATCCCGACCCGTGTGCAGTCGATCGCGGAACTGGCCTATGGCTTCATCCACAAGATGGTCGAGGATGTGGCGGGCAAGGAAGCGCTGACCTTCTTCCCCTATATCTTCACCGTGTTCCTGTTCATCGTCTTCTCGAACTTCCTGGGCCTCCTGCCCATGGCCTTCACGCCCACCTCGCATATCGCGGTCACGGCGGTGCTGGCCATCGGCGTGTTCCTGACGGTGACCATCGTCGGTTTCGCCAAGAACGGCGCGGGGTTCCTGTCGCTGTTCTGGGTGTCCTCAGCGCCGCTGCCGCTGCGCCCGATCCTGGCGCTGATCGAGATCATCTCGTATTTCGTGCGCCCGGTCAGCCATTCCATTCGTCTTGCCGGCAACATGATGGCCGGCCACGCCGTGATCAAGGTGTTCGCCGCCTTCGCGCCGCTGGTGCTGATCTCGACCATCGGGATCGCCGTGACGCCGCTGTCCATCGTCGCCATCACCGCGATGTACGGGCTCGAAATCCTCGTGGCCTTCATCCAGGCCTACGTGTTCACCATCCTGACCTGCGTCTACCTCAAGGATGCGCTGCATCCGCATCACTGACGCGGGCTCTCGACCCCTCACTCAACCTATTCCAGCCTCAAGGAGAAAGATCATGGAAGGTTCCATCGTTCAAATGGGTGCGTACATCGGCGCTGGCCTGGCCTGCATGGGCATGGGCGGGGCTGCGGTCGGCGTGGGCAACGTCGCCGGCAACTTCCTGTCGGGCGCGCTGCGCAACCCGTCGGCGGCCGCCGGTCAGACCGCGACGCTGTTCATCGGCATCGCCTTCGCCGAAGCGCTGGGGATCTTCTCGTTCCTCGTCGCGCTGCTGCTGATGTTCGCCGTCTGATCCTGACCATTCCGTGATCCTTGCGGCCGGGTGGGTCTGACGACCTGCCCGGCGGATACGGTCAATCAGGAGGACGCCCATGTCTGCAGAAACCGCAGCCGAGCACGGCGCCGCCGCTGCGCATGGCGCCGAAGCGGCCTCGTCGGGTGGCATGCCGCAACTCGATTTCGCGACCTTCCCCAACCAGATCTTCTGGCTGGTGGTGGCGCTGGTCGTGCTCTACTTCATTCTCTCGCGCGTGGCGCTGCCGCGGATCGGATCGGTTCTGGCCGAACGGACCGGCACCATCACCAACGATATCGCCGCCGCCGAGACCTATAAGCAACAGGCCGCCGAGGCCGAGGCCGCCTATCACAAGGCGCTGGACGACGCGCGCGCCGCTGCCGCCAAGGTGGTCGAGGAATCGCGCGCCGAGATCCAGAAGGAACTCGACGTGGCGATTGCCAAGGCCGATGCCGAGATTGCCGCGCGCACCGCGGAATCCGAGGCCCGGATCGGCGAGATCCGTGACAGCGCGGCCGAGGCGGTGACCACGGTCGCCAAGGACACGACCAAGGAGATCCTGGGCGTGTTCGGGGTCAAGGCTGACGCCCGCTCGGTGACCTCGTCGGTGACCGCCCGCCTGAAAGGGGGTGCCGCATGACCCGGCTTCTCGCCCTGATGCTCGCCGTTGCCGCCTCGCCGGCGATGGCGGCCTCGGGTCCGTTCTTCTCGCTGCGCAACACCGACTTCGTGGTGCTGCTGGCCTTCCTGCTGTTCCTTGCGGTGCTCCTGTACTTCAAGGTACCCGGGCTGATCGGCGGTCTTCTGGACAAGCGCGCGGCGACGATCCGCGCCGAGCTGGAAGAAGCCCGCAAGCTGCGGGAGGAAGCGCAAGAGCTGCGCGCCTCGTTCGAGCGCAAGAAGGCCGAGGTCAAGGACCAGGCCGAGCGCATCGTCGCCAAGGCGAAAGCCGATGCGGAGGTGGCGGCGGCCCAGGCCAAGGCCGATCTCGAAACCTCGATTGCCCGCCGTCTGCGCGCGGCCGAGGATCAGATCGCGGCGGCCGAAGCGGCGGCGGTTCGGGAAGTCCGCAACCGGGCGATCGCGGTGTCGGTCGCGGCGGCGGGCGACCTGATCGCCAAGAACCTGACGGCCGAGGACGCCAACAAGATGATCGAGGATTCGATCGCGACGGTGGAACAGCGCCTGCATTGAGCGCCTCCCCGATGCACCAGAAGGGCCCCGCTTCGGCGGGGCCTTTTCGTTTCAGGCAAGCCGCGCCAGCATGGTGTCGATCATCGCCGCATAGGGGGCGGGGTCAGCGCCGGTCGCGGTGGCCAGCGCTGCCCGGTCGAACATTGCCGAGAACAGATCGGCCAGCGCCTCCAGCTCCGCGCCCCGCGCCGTGACGCCCGGCAGCGCCGCCAGCCCCTCGCGCAGCGTGGCCCCGCCGGTGTCGGCGTCGATGCGGCGCATCTCGTCGGCGCCCAGCACCGCCGGACCGTCGATCAGCATCAGCCGCACCCGCCCCGGCGCCTGCATCGCCGCGAAATAGGCCCGCGCGCCCTGCCTGAGCGCGGTCAGGGGATCCCCGGCATCGAGGCTGCCCCCGTCGATGGCGGCCGCAATCGCCTGGGCCTCGGCCTCGATCAGCGCCAGGAACAGGGCGCGTTTGTCGGCGAAATGGTGGTACAGCGCGCCGCGCGTCACGCCGGCGCGGGCGACGATCTCGGGCGTCCCGGTCTCGGCATAGCCGGTTTCGGTGAACAGGGCGCGGGCGGCCTGTAGCAGGGCGGCGCGTGTTTCCTGGCGGCGGTCGGCGTTGCTACGTCTCTCTTGCATACATACAGCCTGTATGTTATTTACTTCCATACAGCCTGAATGTTTTTCACTGCCGGAGCAACCCCATGCAGATCACCCAATTCTATCCCGTGCTGATGGTGGCGGATGTCGCCGCCACTGCCGCCTTCTACAAATGCCATTTCGGTTTTGAACCCGCGTTCGAAAGCGACTGGTATGTCCATCTGACGATGCCTGGCCCGGTGCCGGTGAATCTGGCGATCCTTGATGGGACACATGAGACGATCCCGGCGGTGGCTCGGGGCAAGGTCACGGGGATGCTGCTGAATTTCGAGGTCGCGGATGTCGATGCCGTGCACGCGGCGCTGAGCGCGGCGGGCCTGCCGATCCTGCTGCCGCTGAAGGACGAGGATTTCGGGCAGCGCCATTTCATCACCGCCGACCCGAACGGCGTGCTGATCGACGTGATCACCCCGATTGCCCCCAGCGCCGACTACGCCGCGCAATATTCAGCCGAAGCGCTGCCGGGTTAAGCCCTAGCGGCGGGCGAGATTGTCGCTGACCCGGAAGCCCTGCGGCACTTGGTCCCGGCCTTCCAGCAGCAGATCGGCGGCCAGTTCTGCCAGTTTCGGCGCCATGCCGAAGCCGATCTTGAAGCCGCCGTTCAGCACGAAATGCCCGGGCCGGTCAGGCCAGGGTCCCAGCATCGGCGCGCGAGACGGGGCCCGGGGGCGGACGCCCGCCCAGCGCTCGATCACCGGGGCCTCGGCCAGATCGGGGCAGAGGGCGCGTGCGCGGTCAATCAGGCTCTCTAACTGCGCATCCGTGCGGTCGGGGCTCTCGTAATCGCGCTCGCTGGTCGATCCCACGGCGACGGTTCCGTCGGCATGCGGCACCACATGCAGGGACTCGGCGAAAAGCTGGGGCGCCGCGCGAAAATCGGCGCGGAAGAGCGCCGCCTGCCCCTTCACCCCGGCCCCGATCCCCAGATCGCGGAGCCCCTGCACCCCGGTGGCCCAGAGGACCTGACCCGAGGGCGCGCCGCCGATCTCCACCCTCACGCCCTTGGCCGCCAGCGCGGCCACCAAAGCCTCCGCCGCGCCCCGGGGCCGCATCCGCGCGGTCAATGTGTCGTGGACCACCAAGCCGGTCGGACTGGCCAGCCGCATCCCCGGCACCTGATCCACCGGCACGACGCGCCACTCGGCCCGCCCCTGCCAGAGGTCGCGCGCCTTCTCGCCCCGCTCGCGCGCTCGAACTACGGCAGCCTCGTCCGCCAAGGGCTGCACCCGGCCCAGCCGGGCATAGCCCGGGTCGCGCCCGCCCACCTGCGCCACCTCGGCCCAGAAGCCTTCGGCCATCAACAGGCTGTCCAGCTGGAAGGCCTTCTTGGTGTTCCAGTTCTCGGGCACATGCGGGGCCAGCGCGCCGACGATCCCGCCCGAGGATCCGGCACCGACGCGCGAGGCCTCGATCACCCGCACGCTTGCGCCCCGCCGGGTCAGTGCCCAGGCAGCGCCGAGGCCGAAGATCCCCGCCCCCATGACCGTGATGTCAACCATTGCCTTTCCCCTGCCCGCACGTCATGCAGGGCCAGACGCAGCCCTTCACACGCGAATGAACCAGCCCGACCTCACTTGGACCGACAGCGACACGCCGGTCGCCACGGCGTTCGACGATCCCTACTTCACCGGAGGGCTGGAGGAAACGCGCCATGTGTTCTTGTCCGGCAACGATCTGCCCGCGCGGCTGAAGGACGGGTTCCAGGTGGCCGAGCTGGGCTTCGGCACCGGGCTGAACCTGCTGGCGCTGGCGCAGCTCTGGGACGGCCCCGGCACCCTGCGCTTCACCTCGTTCGAGGCTTTTCCGATGGCCGCCGGGGATATGGAGCGCGCGCTGAGACCCTTCGCCCTGCCGCAGACCGGGGCGCTGGTCACGCAATGGGCCGCGGCCGAAGGCCCGGTGCGGCACCTCACGCTCAATGGGATCGAGGCGCAGGTGATCATCGGCGACGCGCGCGAGACCCTGCCCGCCTGGCGGGGCGCCGCCGATGCCTGGTTCCTCGACGGTTTTGCCCCGGCGCGGAACCCCGAATTGTGGTCCGAGGCGTTGATGGCCGAAGTTGGGCGCCACACCGCCCCCTTGGGCAGCTGTGCCACCTATACCGCCGCCGGCCATGTCCGCCGGGCGCTGGAAGCCGCCGGTTTCACCGTCACCCGCCAATCCGGCTTTGGCCGCAAGAAACACATGACGCACGGCAGGAAACCCGCATGAGCGCCCGTCAGAACACCACCCTCGGCGTCTGGCTGATGATCGCCGTGACCTTCGTCTTCGCCATGCAGGACGGGATTTCGCGCCATCTGGCCGGGGAATACAACGTCTTCATGGTGGTGATGATCCGCTACTGGTTCTTCGCCACGTTCGTCATCGTCCTGGCCAGCCGCATGGCCGGGGGGCTGAAGAACGCCGCCCGGTCGGGCACGATCAAGATGCAGGTCTTCCGCGGCGCGCTGCTGTCGCTGGAAATCTTCGTCGCCATCATGAGCTTCGTGCTGCTGGGTCTGGTCGAGGCGCATGCGGTTTTCGCAACCTATCCCCTGCTGATCGCGGCGCTGTCCGGTCCCGTGCTGGGCGAGAAAGTCGGCTGGCGGCGCTGGGTCGCCATCGGCATCGGCTTTGTCGGCGTGCTGGTGATCCTGGAGCCCGGCTTCGGCGTCTTCCGGCCCGAGGCGCTGATGTCCGTCCTCGCCGCCTTCATGTTCGCGCTGTACGGGCTGTTGACCCGCTATGTCGCACGCTACGATTCCGCCGCCGTCAGCTTCTTCTGGACCGGCGTCACCGGCGCCGTGGTCACCACGGCGGTCGGCGTCTGGTTCTGGGAGCCGATGAGCACGGGGGATTGGGGCTGGATGGCGCTCTTGTGCATCACCTCGGCCACCAGCCATTTCCTGCTGATCAAGGCCTATGAGGTGGCCGAGGCGAATGCGATCCAGCCCTTCGCCTATCTGCAACTGGTCTTCGCCAGCATGATCGGCATCAGCATCTTCGGCGAGACGCTGCGCCCCAATGTGGCGGTCGGCGCGGCGATCGTGGTTTGCGCGGGGCTGTTTACCCTGTGGCGCGCCCGGATCGCCGCGCAGCGCGGCTAGGCGTTAGCTCAACCGGTGGCGCACATCTGTTCGGCCAGCGCGCCGAAGTTCCGGTAGCGCGCCCAGAATTCGTTGTCAGCGCGGGTCGGCGACATGCGCACCGATTGCGCCTCGTCCGGGTTGGTGAAGAAGCGCGCGGCGCGGCGCTGCTCCGAGCGGGTCAGCGTATGGTCCGCCGCCGCGTCGATGCAGCGGCAGAGCTGGCGCGAGGCGCCGGGCCGGTCCGAGCTGTTGCAGGCGGCCTCGATCGGGCCGGCGAGGGCCGCCACCGGGACCAGGGTCGCCAGCGCCAGCACGGAAGCTGTCAGGAGTTGTTTCATTCTTGCCTCTGTCCAGGTCGACGCGGCCTTTCCGGCCGTCTTAACAAAGCGTTATAAGCATTCGTTATTCTTAGCAAAAATCGCGGCTGTCGGCAATATCTACCCCTAGTATCGGCACCAATCCCCGCCGCAAGATCGGCAACGCGCGCCTTGCCGCCGATTCGCCCCTTGCCTATCCTCGCCCCGGGGACAGGAGGGCTGCGATGGACGCTTGGGATTACATCATCGTCGGCGCGGGCAGCGCCGGGTCGCTGCTGGCCAACCGCCTCAGCCGCAGGCACAAGGTCCTGCTGCTCGAAGCCGGGGGATCGGACAATTACATCTGGGTGCATGTCCCGGTCGGCTATCTCTATTGCATCGACAATCCCCGCGCCGACTGGCGGCTCAGGACTGCGCCCGAACCGGGGCTGAACGGCCGCGCGCTGCTCTATCCCCGGGGCAAGATGCTGGGCGGCTGTTCATCCATCAACGGCATGCTCTATCTGCGCGGCCAGGCCGCCGACTACGACCAATGGCGGCAGATGGGGAATACCGGCTGGGGCTGGGACGATGTGTTGCCCCTCTTCAAACAGCATGAGGATTACGCGGCAGGCGAGGCCGGCGAGATGCACGGCACCGGCGGCGAGTGGCGGGTGGAGAATCAGCGCCTGCGCTGGCAGGTGCTGGACGATTGGGCCAAGGCCGCGCAGGAGGTCGGCATCCCCGCGACGAAGGATTTCAACACCGGCGACAACGAGGGCGTGGCCTATTTCAAGGTCAACCAGCGCGCGGGCTGGCGCTGGAACGCGGCCAAGGCCTTCCTGCGCCCGGCCCGCCGCTCGGGCAATCTGGAGATTCACACCCATGCCCAGGCCACCGGGCTGATCATCGACGGCACCCGCTGCACCGGCGTGCGCTACCTGCGCGACGGCCACCCGGCCGAGGCCCGGGCACGGGCCGAGGTGATCCTCTGCGCGGGCTCCGTAGGCTCCACCCAGCTGCTGCAACTGGCCGGCATCGGCCCCGCCGACCGACTGCGCGCCCTCGGCATCGCGCCGCTCCACGATTGCGACGCGGGCGAGAATCTGCAGGACCATCTGCAATTGCGCCTCGCCTACCGGATCACCGGCGGCAAGTCGCTGAACACGATGGCGAATTCCCTGTTCGGCCGGGCGATGATCGGCGCCGAATACGCCCTCCGCCGCAGTGGCCCGATGTCCATGGCCCCGTCGCAGCTGGGCGCCTTCGCCCGCTCCAGCGCCGATGTGGACCGGGCCGATCTGGAATACCACGTCCAGCCCCTCAGCCTCGAAGCCTTCGGGCAGAAACCGCATCCCTTCCCGGCGATCACCGCCTCGGTCTGCCATCTGCGCCCCGACAGCCGCGGCCATATCCGCATCGCCAGCGCCGAGCCGCTGACGCCCCCGGTGATCCAGCCCAATTACCTCAGCGCCGAGACCGACCGCCTGACCGCCGCCAATGCCATCCGCCTGACCCGGCGGATCATGGCGGCGCCGGCGCTGGCCAAATACCGGCCCGAGGAGTTCAAGCCGGGCCCCGAGGCGCAGTCCGAGGCAGAACTGATCCGCGCCGCCGGGGCCATCGGCACGACCATCTTCCACCCGGTCGGCACCTGCCGCATGGGCACAGACCCGCGCGCCGTCACCGGCCCCGATCTCAGGGTCAACGGGGTCCGGGGCCTGCGCGTCGCCGATGCCTCGATCATGCCCACCATCCCCTCGGGCAACACCAATTCGCCCACCCTGATGATCGCCGAAAAGGCCGCCGCCCTGATCCTCGGCGCCTGATCCCATCTTTGCGCCTCAAATATCCTCGGGGGTTCCCCAAGGGGGTGGAAAACCCCCTTGGGCGGAGGGTGCGGGGGGCAGCGCCCCCCGCTTCCGTCGCCCGAGGCGCCCGCGTCAGCGGGGAACGAGGGCGAAACCCCTCAGCCCCGCCGGACCGAGGCGGTCACGTAATTCACCGACAGATCCCGCTCCGACAGCGACCAGCGCCAGAGGAGCGGGTTGAACACCATCCCCTTGCGGTCCACGGGGTCCAGCCCGGCCCCCCGGATCAGCGCATAAAGCTCGTCCGGCGTGATGAATTTCGCCCAGTCATGCGTCCCCTTCGGCAGCCAGCGCATCACCACCTCGGCCCCGACGATGGCCATGGCATAGCTCTTGGGGTTGCGGTTCAGGGTCGAGCAGATCATCAGCCCGCCGGGTTTCAGCAGATCGTGGCAGGCCACCAGAAACTGCTGGGGATCGGCGACATGCTCGATCACCTCCATGTTCAGCACCACGTCGAAACGCTCGCCGGCCTCGGCCAGCGCCTCGGCGGTGGTGTGGCGATAGTCGATTTCCAGCCCCGATTGCTGCGCATGGACCTGCGCCACCGGGATGTTCCGCTCGGCCGCGTCGGCGCCCACCACCTCGGCCCCCAGCCGCGCCATCGGTTCCGACAGCAGCCCCCCGCCGCAGCCGATATCCAGCAGCCTCAACCCCTCGAACGGCCTCGGCCCGGTCAGGTCGCGGTCGAATTCGGCGGCGATCTGGCTGGTAATGTAATCCAGCCGGCACGGATTCAGCATATGCAAGGGCTTGAACTTGCCATGCGGATCCCACCAATCCGCGGCCATGGCCTCGAATTTGGCGACTTCGGCGGGGTCGATACTGGTGCTCATCCTGCGCTCCGGCTTGCCTTTTCCGCCCGCTTCCCGTGGAATGCGGCGATTGGGCGGTATATAGACCGGATGATGGACAAGTCCCACGAGCAAAAGAGCGCAGCCGCCTTCCTCTATCCCCCGATCGAACCCTACGAGCGGCGGATGCTGGACGTGGGCGACGGGCACAGCCTTTATGTCGAGGAATGCGGCAATCCGGCCGGCGTGCCCGTCGTGGTTCTGCACGGCGGGCCCGGCGGCGGTTCCAGCCCGATGATGCGGCGTTTCTTCGATCCCGCGCATTACCGGATCGTCCTGTTTGACCAGCGCGGCTGCGGCCGCTCGCGCCCCCATGCCAGTGTCGAGGCCAACACCACCCAGCACCTGATCCGCGATATCGAGGCGATCCGCCGGACGCTGGGCATCGGCCGCTGGATCGTCTTCGGCGGCAGCTGGGGCGCCACGCTGGCGCTTGCCTATGCTCAGACCCATCCCGACCGGGCCGGCTGGCTGGTGCTGAGGGGCGTCTTTCTGGGCACGCGGGCCGAGCTCGACTGGTTCTATGGCGGCGGCGCCGGGCGGTTCTATCCCGAGCTCTGGTCGCGCTTCGTCGAGGCGATCCCGCCCGAGGAACGGGGCGATCTGATCGGCGCCTATCGGCAGCGGCTCTTCTCGGGCGTCTTCGCCCAGGAATCGCGCTATGCGCGGCTCTGGTCCGATTGGGAGAACGCGCTGGCCACGGTCGAGACGCGGGTGTTCCACGACACGCCGGTCGATTACGCCAGGGCCTTCGCGCGGCTGGAGAATCACTATTTCTCGAACGAGTGTTTCCTGGAGCGTGACGGCCAGCTGCTCGCGGATCTGTGGAAGATGGCCGGGGTCCGGGGAACGATCGTGCAGGGTCAGCTGGACATGATCTGCCCGCCCGTCATGGCCTGGCAATTGCACCGCGCCTGGTCGGGAAGCACCCTGCGCATGGTGCCGATGGCCGGTCACGCCCTTTCGGAACCCGGCATCACCGCCGAGCTGGTCGGCGTCATGGACAGCCTGCGCAACGCGGGCCTGCTCAGTGCCTGATCAGCCCTCGGGCAGCCGGAACTCCGCGATTTCGGTGCGTTGCAGGCGGATCTGGTTGTCGTCCGAGATGGTCGTGGCCCAGAGTTGCCCGGCCCTGTCGCGGGTGACCGAGATCCCCTCGTGGTTGTCAAGCTGGCCGAGCGAGGTCTCGACCAGCGTTTCCGGCCGGTCCCAGGCGCCGGGGCGCAGGCGGCTGATGCGGCTGGCGAAGAAGGCGAGGCGGAACTTGCGTTCCAGCAGATAGAGGTTGCCATCGGGGCCGAAATCCATCCCGACCGGCCGGAACCCGCCGCGCGAAGGAATGATCCCCGCGACCTGCCACCCGTCGCGCAGGCGGTAGAGCGGGTGGCCGCCGTCCAGCACCCCCTCGGGCAGGACATGCACCACGCCCGCCGCATCGACCGCCAGCGATTCGAGGCTGGCGTTGTTCGGCAGCCGCCGCCAGTCCAGGGCGACCGGCAGCAGCCGGGCCCGCCCGTCGATCCGGCGATAGGCGTGGACCCGGCTCTGCGCCCCCTCGAACGAGATGTAGATCGTGCCGTCGGGCCCGATATCGACCCCCTCGGCATCGGCGCGATGGGCGGCCATCTCCTGCCCTTCGGCGTCGCGCAGAATCCAGTGGCCCAGCTTCTCGACCCCCTGCAGCCGGCCTTGCGCGTCGCGCAGCAGCCGCACCTGCAGCGCGAAGCCGCGGTCGCTGATCACCAGGGCGCGGCTGCGGTCGTCGCTCAGATGCAGCCCCGAGAAGCCGCCGAAGAACGGCCCGCCCCCGATCCAGTGGTAAAGCGAATCGGCACGGGCGACGATGGCGCCGGCCGGGCGGCCGAGCGGCAGCGCGCTGGCGGCGGCGAGGGTCAGGAACAGGCGTCGGGTCAGGGGCATGGCGGCACCCTACAGGGGGATTGTGTCAACCGGAATCCCGCCTCACGACATTGCGCTTGAAACGGGCAACGCTTGGGCGTATATGCCCCTCAACAGCGGCGCTACAGGGTCCAAACCTGTAGCCCACCGAAGAGTGTCGCGGGCCGCTTCGGCCCGTTTTTTCATTTCTGGAGGTCGCCCATGACCGACCACGACCAAGACCTGCCCGACGGCCGGTCCGAAGACCTGGTGGCCCGTACTGCCATCGACCGGCGCCTGGCCGAGATCGTCAAACCCGCCGTCGAGGCCGCCGGTTTCGAACTGGTGCGCATCCGCCTGATGTCGGGCAAGACCCGCACGCTGCAGATCATGGCCGACCGCCCCGAGGGCGGGATCGAGATCGACGAACTGGGCGAGATCACCACCATGGTCGGCGCGGTTCTGGACGTCGAGGATCCGCTGGAAGACGCCTATGTGCTGGAAGTCTCCAGCCCCGGGATCGACCGGCCGCTGACCCGGCTCAAGGATTTCGACACCTGGTCGGGGCACGAGGCGCGCCTCGAGACCAGCGAATTGATCGACGGCCGCCGCCGCTTCAAGGGGATCCTGCAGGGGACCGAAGAGGGCGAAGTGCTGGTCGAGATCGAGGAAAAGGGCGAGCCGGTGATCATCGGCCTGCGCTTCGAGTGGTTGTCGGACGCCAAGCTGGTGCTTACCGACGAACTGATCGCCCAGACGCTGCGCGCCCGCAAAGACGCCGGCGCCATCAACGAATCCGACTTCGATTCCATCGAATCCGAACCCGCTTCCGAGGAGGAGTGACGAATGGCCATCACCAGCGCCAACCAGCTTGAACTCTTGCAGACTGCCGAGGCCGTCGCGCGGGAGAAACTGATCGACCCCGAGCTGGTCGTTCAGGCGATGGAAGACAGCCTCGCCCGGGCCGCGAAGTCGCGCTATGGCGCGGACATGGACATCCGCGTCCACATCGACCGCAAGACAGGCCGCGCCCAGTTCACCCGGGTGCGGACCGTGGTCGCGGACGAGGAATTCGAAAACCACCACGCGCAAATGACCGTGGCCCAGGCCAAGCAATACATGGCCGACCCGCAGATCGGCGACGAGCTGAAGGACGATGTGCCCCCGGTCGAATTGGGCCGCATCGCCGCGCAATCCGCCAAGCAGGTCATCCTGCAGAAAGTCCGCGAAGCCGAGCGGGATCGCCAGTACGACGAGTTCAAGGATCGCGTCGGCACGATCATCAACGGTCAGGTCAAGCGCGAGGAATACGGCAATATCATCGTCGATATCGGCCGGGGCGAAGGCATCCTGCGCCGCAACGAGAAGATCGGCCGCGAGAGCTATCGCCCGAACGACCGCATCCGCTGCTTCATCAAGGATGTGCGGCGTGAGGCCCGGGGCCCGCAGGTCTTCCTGTCGCGCACCGCGCCCGATTTCATGGCGGCGCTGTTCAAGATGGAAGTGCCGGAAATCTACGACGGCATCATCGAGATCAAGGCCGTGGCCCGTGACCCGGGTTCGCGCGCGAAGATCGCGGTGATTTCCTATGACAACTCGATCGACCCGGTCGGCGCCTGCGTCGGTATGCGCGGCAGCCGCGTGCAGGCCGTGGTGAACGAACTGCAGGGCGAGAAGATCGACATCATCCCGTGGAACGAGGATCAGGCGACGTTCCTGGTGAACGCGCTGCAACCGGCCGAAGTGTCGAAAGTGGTGATCGACGAGGACGCGGCCCGCATCGAGGTCGTGGTTCCCGACGAGCAGCTCTCGCTCGCCATCGGCCGCCGCGGTCAGAACGTGCGTCTGGCCAGCCAGCTGACCGGCCTCGACATCGACATCATGACCGAGTCGGACGAATCGGCCCGTCGTCAGGCGGAATTCGCCGAGCGGACCAACCTGTTCATGGAAGCGCTCGACATCGACGAGATGATGGCGCAGCTTCTGGTCGCCGAAGGCTTCACCAACCTGGAAGAAGTCGCTTATGTCGAGATCGACGAGCTTCTGTCGATCGACGGCTTCGACGAAGGGACCGCGACCGAGCTGCAAGCCCGGGCCCGCGACAAGATCGAAGCGGCCAATCAGGCGGCGCTGGACAACGCCCGTGCGCTGGGTGTCGAGGACAGCCTCATTGACTTTGAGGGTCTGACGCCCCAGATGATCGAGGCACTGGCGAAAGACGGCATCAAGACGCTGGAAGACTTCGCCACCTGTGCGGACTGGGAACTGGCCGGTGGCTGGACGTCGGTCAACGGTCAGCGTGTCAAGGACGACGGCATCCTCGAGCCCTTCGAGATGAGCCTCGAAGAGGCGCAGACGATGATCATGACCGCGCGCATCCTGCTGGGCTGGGTCGATCCCGCCGAGCTGGAGGCCGAGGCCGAGGAAGAGCCCGCTGACGACGAAGACGACGCGTAAGGAGTCCGACCCATGACCAGGGGCGGGCGCGTCAAGGACCAGGACGGGCCGGAACGGCGCTGCATCGTCTCGGGCGAGGTTCAGCCCAAAGGGGGGCTGATCCGCTTCGTGGTGGGGCCCGGTGCCACGCTGGTGCCGGATATCGAGGGCAAGCTGCCCGGTCGCGGGATCTATGTCTCGGCCGACCGGGCGCTGATCGCGCAGGCGGCGAAGAAAAAGCTCTTCGCCCGCGCGGCCCGGGAGCCGGTCACCTTGCCTGCGGATCTGGACGCGCTTGTCCACGATCTGCAGACGCGGCGTGTGATCGGCCTGCTGGCGCTGGCCCGCAAGGCGGGTCAGGCGGTGGCGGGCTACGAGAAGGTGAAGGACTGGCTTCGGTCAGAGGAAGCGGTGGTGCTGATCCAGGCCGCCGACGGCTCTGAACGGGGCAAGACGAAGCTGAAGGCCCCGCCGGGCGAGGACAGTTTTATCGGCTGTCTGCTGGCCGGGGAAATCGGTTTGGCTTTCGGCCGGGAACATGTGATACATGCCGCGCTTGCCGCTGGCGGTCTGTCTGCACGTGTAGTAGAGGAAGCGGCGAAACTCGCGCGGTTGCGCGGGCAGGACGGTGGCCATTGTGGCGCCACCCGAGAGGATTGACGAGACGCATGAGCGATACTGACGGCAAGAAACCCCTTGGGCTGCGCAGCGGCTCGACCCCCGGGCAAGTGAAGCAGAGCTTCAGCCACGGGCGGACCAAGGCGGTTGTGGTGGAAACCAAACGCAAGCGCGTTGTGGTGCCCAAGCCCGGCGCCGCGGGCGGTGCGTCGGACGGATCGGCGAACAAACCGGCGGCGGGCACTCTGGGCTCGCGCCGTCCCGCAGGCATTTCCGACGCCGAGATGGAGCGCCGCCTCGCCGCGGTTCGCGCCGCCAAGGCCCGCGAGGCCGAAGACGCCGCCCAACGCGCCGAGGAAGAGCGTCAGCGCGAGGAAGACCGCGAGCGTCGCCGGGCCGAGATCGAGGCCCGCGAGCGCGAGGAGCGTGAGCGCGAAGAGGCCCGCAAGGCCAAGGAAGAGGAAGAGGCCCGCAAGGTCGCCGAAGCCGCGGCCGCCGTGGCTGAAAAGGCCGCTGCCGCCGAGGCCGAGAAGGCCGAACGCCCGGGCCGCGGTGCAGACCGCGCCCCCGCCGCGCCGAGCCCGGCCAATGCGCCGGCCGCTGAACGCAGCACGCCGCCGCGTCCGGCCGGTGGCCCCGTGGGTGCACCCCGCAAGTCCGAGCGCGAGCGCGAGGACCGCGATTCGCGTGGCAAGAAGGGCGATGACGCCGGCCGCCGCGCGGGCAAGCTGACGCTGACCGCCGCGCTGGACGGTGGCGAGGGCGGGCGCCAGCGCTCGCTGGCCGCCATGAAGCGCAAGCAGGAAAAGGCCCGCGCCAAGGCGCTGGGCATGGGCCATAAGGCCGAAAAGCAGTCGCGTGAAGTGCGTCTGCCGGAAACCATCGTCGTGCAGGAACTGGCCAACCGGATGGCGGAACGCGCCGCCGATGTGGTCAAGTCCCTGATGAAGATGGGCATGATGGTGGCGATGAACCAGACCATCGACGCCGACACCGCCGAGCTGGTGATCGAGGAATTCGGTCACAAGGCGATTCGCGTTTCGGACGCCGATGTGGAACAGGTGATCGACACCGTGCGGGACAAGGACGAGGATCTCGTCACCCGTCCGCCGATCATCACCATCATGGGCCACGTCGACCACGGCAAGACCTCGCTGCTGGACGCGATCCGCAAGGCGAATGTCGTCGCGGGCGAGGCCGGTGGCATCACCCAGCACATCGGCGCCTATCAGGTGACGACCGAGTCGGGGGCGGTGCTGTCCTTCCTGGACACGCCCGGCCACGCGGCCTTCACCTCGATGCGGGCCCGCGGTGCGCAGGTCACGGATATCGTGGTTCTGGTGGTGGCGGCCGACGATTCGGTCATGCCGCAGACGATCGAGGCGATCAACCACGCGAAAGCGGCCAATGTGCCGATGATCGTGGCGATCAACAAATGCGACAAGCCTTCGGCCGATGCCAACCGCGTCCGCACGCAGCTGCTGCAGCATGAGGTCGTGGTCGAGGAAATGGGCGGCGACGTCCAGGATGTCGAGGTTTCGGCGCTGACCGGCAAGGGGCTGGACAGCCTGCTCGAAGCCATCGCGCTGCAGGCCGAGATCCTGGAACTCAAGGCCAACCCGAACCGTTCGGCGCAGGGCGCGGTCATCGAGGCCAAGCTCGACGTGGGCCGCGGTCCCGTGGCGACCGTGCTGGTTCAGCACGGGACGCTGCGCAAGGGCGACATCTTCGTCGTGGGCGAGCAATACGGCAAGGTCCGGGCGCTGATCGACGACAAGGGCGAGCGGGTGGACGAAGCCGGTCCCTCGGTCCCGGTCGAGGTTCTGGGCCTGAACGGCACGCCGGAAGCCGGTGACGTGCTGAACGTGGTGGAAACCGAAGCCCAGGCGCGCGAGATCGCCGCCTATCGGGAACAGGCCGCCAAGGACAAGCGCGCCGCCGCCGGTGCCGCGACCACGCTGGAACAGCTGATGGCGAAAGCCAAGGCCGACCAGGATGTGGCCGAGCTGCCGGTGCTGGTGAAGGCCGATGTGCAGGGCTCTGCCGAGGCCATCGTCCAGGCGCTGGAGAAGGTCGGCAACGACGAGGTTCGCGTCCGCGTGCTGCACTACGGCGTCGGCGCGATCACCGATTCGGACGTGGGCCTGGCGGAAGCCTCGGGCGCGCCGATCATCGGCTTCAACGTCCGCGCCAATGCGACCGCGCGCAATTCCGCGTCCCAGAAGGGCGTCGAGATCCGCTATTACTCGATCATCTACGACCTGATCGACGACATCAAGGCGGCGGCCTCGGGGCTTCTGAAGGACGAGGTTCGCGAGAACTTCATCGGCTATGCGAAGATCATGCAGGTCTTCAAGGTCTCGGGCGTCGGCAAGGTTGCCGGGTGCCTGGTGACTGAGGGCGTGGCCCGCCGTTCGGCCGGCGTCCGCCTGCTGCGCGACAACGTGGTGATCCACGAGGGCACGCTGAAGACCCTGAAGCGCTTCAAGGACGAGGTGAAGGAAGTTATCTCGGGCCAGGAATGCGGCATGGCCTTCGAGAATTACGACGATATCCGCGACAACGACGTCATCGAGATCTTCGAGCGTCAGACCGTGGAACGCACGCTGGCCTGACGATCCGGCGGTTGTTTTCGTACCGCCTGTCACCCAAGATCGAACGCCCGGGCTTTCACCAGCCCGGGCGTTTTTCGTGCGGGCATCCATGTCGCGTAACCATCAGCTGCAGCATCCATCAGGCGCCGACCATTTCGGACTGCTGGACGATATGCGCAGCGGTGCTTTTCGTTTGCCCGCTGGGCCGGTCCTGCTGTTGATGGGTGAGCATTTCGGCCCCAACCGCGGTTGGGGCGCCCGCCATATCTGGCATGAGCATCAGAGGGAGATCGCTGCGCGGGGGTGGGACCAGTTCGAGGATGTGGCGAAGTTCGTCGCGCTGATTGTGTGCGCCGGAACGCCTGTCTTTTTCGAGGGGCCGGGCACCCGAAACACCCGGCTCGCAGTCGTCCGAAGCCGGACAGGAACGGCGATCCTAGAATCCCGCGATCGCCGTGACGGCCATATCTGGTCCGTTGTGACCGCGTTCGCAGGAACAAAAACGCACGGCACCCGGGTGGGAACCGTGCGTTCTGGTAGCTCGCAGTAGCAGCGTCTCTTTAGCTCTTGGGGTCAGAGACCACCCGTAGTGTCCTGCGAATGGACTGCCTATCCAGTCCACCATCCAAAGCGAGCGGGCCAATCGATAGGCGAAGCCGACTCGAAATGCTCTTTATGGCTACGCTCAATATAGGGCGGAAAAGCCGCCAATTCAACAAACACAACGCCCGCGGTCGGGGGCGGAGCGGAGCGACACTGCGTGCTGCGGTCCGCCCCTGGTCTGAAAGATCCTCTCAGCCCCCCTGATTGTCCAACTGCGCGCGCACGCTCAGCCGGCCGCGGTGCGAGATGCGGTAAGCGTCGCCGCCCCGCGATTCGATCAGCTTCTTGCGCTTCAGCTTCTGGAAGACGCGCAGGTCGCAATCGGCCAGCACCATCCCCTCGCGGGTATAGCAGGTGGTCTCGATGATCTTGCGGCCCTCGCCGCGCTCATGCTGGATTCGGCCCCCCAGGGCCAGGACGTGCAACGTCCGTTGTTCCGGTCGGGAAATATTCATGGATGTCTCGTATGACAGACGTGTCAGATCACCCGGCGGCATCACGCCGCCCGGCTGGTTCCGGATCACGCGGTCCCCGGCGACGGGGACCTAGTCACACAAGCTCTGACATCCACTCTCCATGAGCCGCGCCCGCCGGTCAGCCGGGGGCGCACGGCCAAGATGGGGGATCGGCGCGGCGATTGCAACGGGTCGGCCCTTGCCGGCGCCGGGGGCGAGGCGCTAGCGTCACAGCCGTTCCCCCTGCCCCGGTGTCCCATGTCCTCGGCCCAGCTCCTCGCCTTCGTGGTCGCGACCACGCTCCTTGTCACCTCGCCCGGCCCGAACGGCGTGCTGATCGCGCGACTGGTCCCCACCTCAGGCCGCGCGGCGGGGTTCGCTGCCATCGCCGGGTTCTTCACCGCCTTCTACATCCACGGAACGCTGTCGATCCTCGGCATTTCGATCCTGCTGATGCAATCGGCGACGGCCTTCACGCTGGTGAAGCTGGCCGGCGCCGCTTACCTGCTGTGGATCGGCGTGAAATCCCTGCTTGCCGCCTGGCGCGGCACGGCGCCGCTGGCCGAGGTGCCGCCGGCGAGGCGGGCGCGGACCCTGCGGCGGGCCTATCTGGAGGGGCTGCTGACCAACGGGCTCAATCCCAAGGTCTCGATGTTCTATCTGGCGGTTTTTCCGCAATTCATTCCGGTCGGCGCGCATCCGGTGGCGACGGCCTTTGAACTCGTGTTCATCCATTCGATGATCAATGTGATCTGGTTTTCCGCCGTGGTCCTGCTGCTGGCAAGGCTCGGCGCCGCGACCCGAGGCGCCCGCGTCCAGCGCTGGCTGAAGGCGATCACCGGCGTGGTCTTCATCGGCTTCGGGCTGAAACTGGCCAGCCTGCGCCCGGCACTCTAATCCTCGTTCTCCAGTTCCGAGCGCAGTTCGCGCAGGACCGGCAGGATGGCCCGCACCCGGTCGGTGCCGATCTTGGTGGCCAGCGCGCCGATCACCGGGGCGATGGCATGCAGCGCCGCATCGCGGGCTTGCCGGCCGGCGGGCGAGATCGAGACGAATTTGCGCCGGGCATCGTCCCAGTCGGGGCGGATGTGGATATGACCCGCGACCTCCAGCTTGCCCAGCGTGTTGGTCATGGCGCCCCGGGTCACGTGGAACGCCTTGGCCAGTTGCGCGGGCGTGCGTTCCTCCTGCTTGCGGGCGAGCAGGTTCAACACGCTGAAATGCGACAACTCCATCCCGCGGGGCAACACCTTGGTCAGCCGGGCCCGGGCCAGCTGATCGGCCATGAACAGCTCGGCAAAGAGCGGGATGGCGAGGTCGTCGAGGTTCTTCACGTCAGACGCTCCGGCGGCGCGAAGGGACGGTCGTGGTCCAGCGAGGGCACGCGGGCCCGGGCATGCTGAACCGCGCCGAGGTCGAGGTCGGCGAAGATCAGCCCCGGCTCGGTGCCCGCATCGGCCAGGATCTCGCCCCAGGGGGCGATGGCCAGCGCATGACCATGGGTGGCGCGCTGGCGGCCAGTGGTCTGCGGATGCCGGCCCGTCTGGGCGGGGGCCAGCACGTAGCAACCCGTCTCGATGGCCCGGGCACGCAGCAGCGTCTCCCAATGCGCGGCGCCGGTGACGGGACTGAAGGCGGCGGGCACGGTCAGCACCTGCGCCCCGGCCTGCGCCAGCGCGCGGTAGAGATGCGGGAAGCGCACGTCGTAGCAGATCGTCATGCCGAGCGCGGCAAAAGGGGTCTGCGCCAGCACGGCGCGGTCCCCGGGGCGGATCCCGGCTGATTCGCGGTAGGTCTCGGTCTCCGTCACCTGCACGTCGAAGAGGTGGATCTTGTCGTAACGCGCGGCGATCCCGCCATCGGGACCGATCAGGATCGAACGGTTGGCGAAGCGCGTGTCCTCGGGGTCGGCGGTCTTCAGGATCAGGGAGCCCGCCAGCAGCCAGATGCCGGCCCGCGCCGCCTCGTCCCGCAGCATCGCCAGCACCGGGTCCTCGCCCTCGACGGTCAGAACACTCTGCTGATGCTTGCGATCGGCCGAGATGCAATTGGTGCATTCCGGCGTCAGCACGAAACCCGCACCGCCCGCCACCGCCGCCCGCACAGCCTCGCGTACAAGCGCCACATTCTCGGCCGGCAGGTCGCCGACGCTCAGCTGGCAGAGACCGGCGCGCATCATCCCGCCAGCAGCGGGTCGAGCCCGCCCCGCCGGTCCAGCGCGTGCAGGTCGTCCGACCCGCCGATGTGCTTCCCGTCGATGAAGATCTGCGGCACGGTGCGGCCGCCCTGGGCGCGGTTCACCATCTCGGCCTTGCGGTCGGGGTGGTCCAGCACGTCGATCTCGGTGAAGGTCACGCCCTTCTGCTTCAGCAGCCGCTTGGCGGCGTGGCAATAGCCGCAGAAGGGCGAGGTGTAGATTTCCACGTTGGCCATGGCACATCCTTTCACGATTGCATCGGATGTAGTGCGCCGAAGGGGGCTTGTGAACCGTGATTACGGCCCGAGGGTCATTCCTCGCGCAGAACGCGGGCCAGAACGATGACATCAACATCGTCGGCACCCGCGGCAAAGCAGGCCTCGGTCGCCGCCGCCAGCGTCGCGCCCGAGGTCATGACATCATCGACCAGCAGGACATGCCGCCCCTCGATCCGGGCGGCGCGGCCGGGGCCGGCGGCGATGGCGCCCTGCTGGTTCTCGAACCGGGCGGCGCGACTCAGCCCGTCCTGGATGCCGGTGCGGCGGGTGCGGACCAGCAGGTCGGGCAGCGCCGGGCGGCCCAGTTCGCGGGCCAGGGCACCGGCCAGCAGCGCCGACTGGTTGTAGCGGCGGCGGAACAGGCGCAAACGATGCAGCGGCACCGGCGCGACCAGTGTATCGGCGCGGCACAGGGGGGCGGCGTGACGGGCCAGCCAGCGCCCCGCCGGACGGGCGATGTCGTGCCGGTCGCCGTATTTCAGCGCCAGCACCAGTTGCCGCCCGGTCCCGCCATAGAGTAGCGCGGCGCGGCCATGGCTCCAGGGGCGGGCGACATGCAGGCAATCGTCGCAAAGCACCGGCGCCTCGGCCGGATCGCCGGGCAGGGGAACTGCGCATTTGTCGCAGGCAAGGCCGGTCTGGAACGCGGCCCCGGCCCAGCAGGAACCGCAGAGCGTGCCGGGTTCCAGCACCGCCGCGTCGCAGGCCAGGCAATGCGGCGGATAGAGCGTGTCCAGCACAAGCCGGCCTGCGCGCCGAAGCCCGGCCTTGACTTCACCGTCCGCAAGGCCAAACACACCTGCCATGAGTGCCCAACGCCCCCCTGCCCTGACCGACCGCCCCGCGCTGGAGCGTTTCCGCACCCGCGCCCGCCGTGCGCCCGCCTTCTTCCTGCACGAGGAGGCGGCGGACGAGGTTCAGGAGAGACTCGCCGAGGTTAACAGAACGTTTACGGCGCCCGCCGTCGTGACGCCCTTCCCTGAGGTCTGGGAGGGCCGCCTGCCCGGCGCGCGGCTGATCCCGGATACCGAGGTGCTGGATCTGGAGCCCGGTGCGCATGATCTGGTGGTGCACGCGCTGGCCCTGCATTGGGCCGACGATCCGCTGGGTCAGATCATCCAGAGCACGCGCGCGCTGCAACCGGACGGGCTGTTCATCGGCGTGCTGTTCGGCGGGCAAAGCCTGCACGAACTCCGCGCCGTGTTGGCGCAGGCGGAAAGCGACGTGGCCGGGGGTCTGTCGCCCCGCGTGGTGCCGATGGGCGAGATCCGCGATCTGGGGGCGCTGTTGCAGCGCGCCGGGCTGGCGCTGCCGGTGGCGGACGGGTTCACCCGGACGGTCCTCTACCGCGACCTGCTGCATCTGGTGCGGGACCTGCGCGCCATGGGCGAGGTCAATGCGCTGGCCGGTCGCCACAAGGCACCGCTGAGGCGCGCGGTGCTGGCCCGAGCGGCCCGGCTTTACGCCGAGAGCTTCGCCGATCCCGAGGGACGCCTGCAAGCCACGGTCGAGACGCTGTTCCTGACTGGCTGGGCCCCGGCCGAGGGCCAGCAGAAGCCCCTGCGCCCGGGATCGGCCGCACAGAGGCTGGCGGCGGCGCTGGGGACCACGGAAACCGGCCTTGAGCCCGCGCCTTTTGCCGCAGCCCCCAGGCCCAAGGATTGACGGGACGGAGTGGCCCGCTAGGTCTGGGTCGCCACCAGAGAGGAAGCCGATGACCGACCTGCACCGACCGGCCCATGCCCCCGCCGACCACCCCGCCCTGCCCCGGGCCAAGGTCGGCGTCCTGCTGGCCAATCTGGGCACCCCGGATGCAACCGACTATTGGTCGATGCGGCGCTATCTGAACGAGTTCCTGTCCGACCGGCGGGTGATCGACATCGCGCCCTGGAAATGGCAGCCGCTGCTGCAGCTGATCATCCTGTCCAAACGGCCCTTCACCTCGGGCGCGAATTACCGTCTGATCTGGAACAAGGAGCGGGACGAAAGCCCGCTGATGACCATCACCCGCGCCCAGACCGAGGCCATGGCCCAGCGCCTGCGCGAGACCTATGGCGAGGCGGTGCAGGTGGAGTTCTGCATGCGCTACGGCAATCCCTCGACCGCCAGCGTGGTCGAGACGATGGTCAAGGCCGGGTGCGAGAAGATCCTGTTCTTCCCGCTTTACCCGCAATACGCGGGCGCCACGACCGCCACCGCGAACGACCAGTTCTTCCGCGCGCTGATGGGTCAGAAATGGCAGCCCGCCGCCCGCACCGTGCCCGCCTATTTCGACGATCCGCTCTATATCGAGGCGCTCGCCGCCTCGGTCGAGCGGGCTTATGCCGCGCTGCCGCAACGGCCGGACCGGCTGGTCGCCAGCTATCACGGCATGCCGCAGCGCTACCTGCGCGAGGGCGATCCCTATCATTGCCAGTGCCAGAAGACGACGCGGCTGCTGCGTGAGCGGCTGGGCTGGGAGGCGGGGACGATCGACACTTCGTTCCAGTCGGTCTTTGGGCGTGAGGAATGGCTCAGGCCCTATACCGTTGAGCATGTGGCGAAACTGGCCGAATCAGGCGTCCGTAACATCGCCGTGATCGCCCCCGCCTTCAGCGCCGATTGCATCGAGACGCTGGAGGAAATCCAGGGCGAGATTCGCGAGGCCTTCGAGCATGCGGGCGGCGAGAGCTTTACCTATATCCCCTGCCTGAACGATGATTCGGCCCATATCGACGCGCTGACCGCCATTGCCCGGCGCAACCTGGCCGGTTGGCTGGAGTAATTTTCTGCGGTGCGGAACAAGCAAGGGCCCGGCAGGTTTCCCGCCGGGCCCTTGCCTTGGGCAAAACGAAAGGGGCCAGGCAAGCCTGACCCCTTCGTTTGATCGCGTGTGCGGATCAGTTCGCCAGAGCGGCGACCAGAACCAGCAGCAGCAGCGGGATCACGATGCCGCCGACCGACGACGACGAGTGAGCCACAACCACTTCCGGCTCGACCATCGGCGGGGCAACGTAGCCCGAAGCCATGGCGCCGGTGCCGACGACGGCCAGCAGGCCAGCGAGAGCGAGTTTCTTCATGTCAACCTCCAGTATTCGCATGCCCCTGTTTTGTTTTGAGGACAGGAACATGCACCCAAGACGATACCTCGTACCTGATCTGAAAGCAGTTTGCGGGCTGAATTGCAACGGGGCACGTGTGGCTTTTCGCGCTTCTTGGCCCCGATGTCGTCAAATTAGCAACACCTGCGTTCCGACCTGCGCAAGCGAATAAAGCTGTGCAATATGTTCATTGTAGAGGCCGATGCAGCCGCTGGAGGACCGCCGCCCGATCTTGCGCGTGTCATGGGTTCCATGCACCCGATAGGCTGGCCAGCCGAGGTAGAGCGCATGGGTGCCGAGCGGGTTGTCCGGGCCCGGGCCGACATAGCGCGGCCAGTCGGGATAGCGGGCCAGCATGTCGGCCGTCGGCCGCCAGTCGGGGCCGAGGACCTTCTGCACCACCTCGGTCCGGCCGCGGCGGGTCAGCTCGTCCGTCATCGGCACCGAGGAGGGATAGAGGCGATAGGTCCGCCCGTCCTCGGACCAGAAATGCACGCAGCGGCTGATCGTATCGGCCAGGATCGCGCCCTTGCGCAGGCTGTCGAAATGGTCGCGCCATTCCATGGTGCGGAAGCTGGAGGCGTTGCGCCGCGTCGTCTCGCGCACGTCCTCTTCCATCTGGGTGGAGTTCTGCAGCGCGCTGGGCGGCGGCGCGGATTGCGCCATGACCGCGGGCGCGGCGAGCGCCCCGCCGAAAGCCGCGGATGTCGCAAGGAAACCCCGGCGGCTGAACCGCGGGAAAAGATCGCTGGGCATGAAGACTGCTCGACTGCTTGGTGTTCTTATTTTTCACCATGCTACGCGAAAAACCGCGTTCTCGCAACGCAGAGCGGGGGCCGCCCCGGCCTGTGCCGTTGAGTTTTTGGCAGAATTTCGCTATGGCTGGGAGATCGAAGCAGTCAGAGACAAAAATGTCCGAACTCGACCTTTCCCTTCTCGCCGCCTTTTCGGCGGCGGCCACGCTGGCCGCCTGTTCCTCTGCCCCGCCCGAAACGGCGATGCGGCTGGGCACCGACGGGCGACCGATGCCGGTGGTCTACCGCATCGCCCCCGGTGACGCGACGCAGGTGCAGGCGCGGATGCGCGACGCGCTGAACACGGTGCGCCAGCAGCAGGGCCTGCCGGGCGTCGAGTTCAACCAGGACCTGACCACCGCCGCCGCCACCCATGCCCGCGACATGTCGGTGCAGGTGCGGCCCTGGCATTTCGGGTCGGACGGGTCCTCGCCCATCGACCGGGTGCGGCGCGTCGGCTACACCGGCTATTTCCTGGGCGAGGCGGTGTCCGAGACCTATGAGACCGAGATCGAGACACTGACCGCCTGGCTCTCGCAAGAGGATACGCGCGGCATCCTGCTGGATGTCCGGGCCCGCGATCTGGGCTTTGCCTGGTATCAGGAGGCGAGCGGCAAGATCTGGTGGTGCCTGACCACCGGTACGCCCGAGGTTCCGGCCGGTGTCTCGCAGCAGATCGCCCAGCAGGCGCCGGTTGCCGATACGCGGCCCAACCGCTCCTAGGCGGTCAGGACGATCCGCGTGCCGTCGCGGACCATGGCGTAGATCTCTTCGATCTGGCGATTCGTCACGGCGATGCAGCCGTCCGTCCAGTCGCCCCGCCGGTAGCGGCTGAAGCGGCTGCGGCTGCCGGTGCCATGGATGAAGATGTCGCCGCCGGGATCCACCCCCGCCGCCTGCGCCCGCGCCAGATCCGCCGCATTGGGGTAATCTATTCCCAGCGACAGGTGAAAGGCGCTGGCGGGGTTGCGCCGGTCGATGCGGTATTCCCCCTCGGGCGTGCGGGAATCGCCCTGTTGCTGCTTGTGGCCCAGCGGATTGGCGCCCAGCGCGATGTCGTAGGTCCGAAGCCGCGTGGCCTGCGACCAGAGCTCCATCCGACGCTCGGATTTGAAGACCCGCACCTCGGTCACTTCGGGGCCGTCATACGCGCGAAACTGCGGGCCGCGGGCACAGGCCGCCAAGGCCAGCAGCAGGAAGGTCCGGCGCGGGATCATGGCAGCCCCCGCATCACACGCCGCAGATAGGCGGCGTCGCCCGCATTGCCCACCAGATCGGCCGCACGTTCCGGCGCCATCCATTGCGCGCTGTGGCCGGGTTCGGTCGGCGGGCCCAGGCGCCGGACCGGCCGGGCCAGGAAGATATGACAGAGCTTTTCCGCCCAGAGGTCGTATTCCGGCATGAAGGTGAAGCGCCGGAACGCGCCCAGCCGCCGGGGCGCCCCGATGCGCCAGCCGGTTTCCTCGTAGACTTCGCGGTGCAGGGCCTGCACGGGTGTTTCGCCCGGGTCGATGCCGCCGCCCGGCAGCTGGAACTCGGGCCAGGGGTCTTGCTGATGGGTCAGCAGCACCCGCCCGTCGCGCCAGAGCACCGCATAGGCCCCCGGCCGAAGCCGGTAGCGCCGCCCGCTTTCGCGGGGCTCGCCGTATCGCGGGATCATGCCCGTCTCCTTGTTGTCTGCCCGGCGCCTCTGGCCGGTTTCGGGGCGAATCGCTTTGCCCCTTGGCCCTGACAAAAGGATTCCTATATGACGGCCTTAAAACCAAGCCCCATGATGTGAAGGTTTCCTGATGACTCTCGGTGCGCAAATCGCCTGGGACGATACCGTCCTGCCGTTTCAGCTGGACAAGGCCGACGTGCGCGGCCGCGTCGCCCGCGTCGACGGTGTCCTCGACACGGTGCTCTCGCAGCACCGCTACCCGGCCCCGATCGAGGATCTGGTGGCCGAGGCCGTGCTGTTGACCGCCATGATCGGCCAGACGCTGAAACTGCGCTGGCGCCTCTCGCTGCAGGTGCGCGGCAAGGGCGCGGCGCGGTTGATCGCGACCGATTACTACGCCCCCGCGGCCGAGGGCGCGCCGGCGCGGATCCGCGCCTGGGCCAGCTTCGACAGCGAGCGGTTGAGCCTGACGGACCGCGGGTTCGATCAGATCGGCGAGGGCTATCTGGCGATCATCATCGACCAGGGCGAGGGCATGCAGCCCTATCAGGGGATCACGCCGATCGCCGGCCAGTCGCTCAGCGACTGCGCCGAGGCCTATTTCGCGCAATCCGAGCAACTGCCGACCCGGTTCTCGACATCCCATGGCCGTAACCAGATGGCCGGGCAGGCCGAACATTGGCGCGCGGGCGGCGTGATGCTGCAACATATGCCCAAGGCCAGCCCCTATGCCCAGGGCGGGGCGACCGGCGACAAGGGCCTGTTGCATGCGCGCGATCTGGTCTCGGGCGACGATGCCGAGAACTGGAGCCGAGTGAACATCCTGCTCGACACTGTCGAGGACCTGGAACTGATCGGTCCCAGCGTGCAGCCGACCGACCTGCTGCTGCGCCTTTTCAACGAGGAAGAGCCGCGGGTCTACGATGCCCAGCGCATCGAGTTCGGCTGCTCGTGCTCCGAGGACAAGGTGCGTCAGTCGCTGTCGATCTATTCGGCCAAGGACATCCGCTACATGACCACGCCCGAGGGCACGGTCACCGCCGATTGCCAATTCTGCGGGGCGCATTACGTTCTCGACCCGAAGACGGTGGGGTTCGAGGCGGAAAAAAATGGCGGCAAGGACTGAGGCGGCAGGGACCGGGATCATCGCGCAATTGCGGGACGCGCTGAACCGCGACGGCCCGCAATCCTCGGATTTCGACCTGAATCCGCAGTTTCGGCCCACCGGCTTGAAGCTGCGGCCCGCCGCGGTGCTGATCGCCCTGGCCGAAAAGCCGGGCGGTTGGCACGTCATCCTCACAAAACGCGCCTCGACGCTGAAGCATCACCCGGGGCAGATCGCCTTTCCCGGCGGCAAGGTCGATCCCGGCGATGCGAGCCCCGAGGCCGCCGCCCTGCGCGAAGCCCATGAAGAGGTGGGTCTGGATCCCGCCCGGGTGACGGTGCTGGGCGCGATGCCGGTGCACGAGACGGTGACGGGTTTCCGCGTGACGCCCTTCGTCGGCGTCATCGACGGCGATTTCACCCCGGTGCCCGAGGCGGGCGAGGTCGAGGAAGCCTTCTTTGTCCCGCTGGCGCATCTGCTGGATGTCGGTGCCTATTCCGTGCAGCGCCGCCGCTGGCTGGGCCAATGGCGCAGCTATTACACCGTCCCCTGGGGTCCCTATTATATCTGGGGCGCGACGGCGCGGATGCTCAGGGCTCTGGCGGCGAGGGTCGCATGAAGGTTTCCGGCGCCTGGCTCGACAATCCCGGCACGCAGGCGGTGATGGGCATGCTGACCGGCGCCGGGCATCATGCGCTGGCCGTGGGGGGCTGCGTGCGGAACGCGCTGCTGGGGGTTCCGGTCGCGGATGTGGATATCGCGACCGACGCCCTGCCCGAAACCGTCTCTGCGCTTGCCGAAAAGGCCGGATTGAAAGCGGTGCCCACTGGCATCGCCCATGGCACCGTGACCGTGGTTTCGGGCGGCGAGGGCTATGAGGTCACGACTTTCCGTCATGACGAGGAGAGCTTCGGCCGCCATGCCCGGGTGTCCTTCGGCGCCTCGCTGCAGCAGGATGCGGCGCGGCGCGATTTCACCATGAACGCGCTCTATGCCCAGGCGGACGGCACGCTGATCGACCCTTTGGGCGGGTTGCCCGACCTGCAGGCGCGGCGCCTGCGCTTCGTCGGCGATCCCCAGGCGCGGATCACCGAGGATTACCTGCGCATCCTGCGCTTCTTCCGCTTCCACGCCCAATACGGCGACCCGGCGCAGGGGCTGGACCCCGAGGCGCTGGCCGCCTGCGCCGAACATTCGGCCATGTTAGAGACGCTTTCGCGCGAAAGGGTGACGGCCGAGCTGAAGAAACTCCTCGACGCCACCGACCCCGCCCCCGCCGTCGCCGCCATGGCGCAGGCCGGGGTTCTGGCCGCCGTCCTGCCCGGCGCGCAGCCGCAGGCGCTGCCGGTGCTGGTGCATCTGGAAGCGGGCAAGCCGGGGGGTTGGCTGCGGCGGCTGGCGGTCCTGACCGGCGAGGTGGAAACACTGCGGCTGTCCAAGGCGGAAGCCCGGGATTTCGGCAAGGTGAGAGACGCTTTTTCCGGTATCGACACCCCCGCCGCGCTGGGCTGGCGGCTGGGCTGCCGGTTGGGCTGCGACGCGCTTCTGGGCCGGGCGGCCCTGCTGGAGACTCCCCCTGCCCCGGGCTGGCAGGCCGAGGTGATGCGCGGCGCTCAAGCCGATTTCCCGCTGAAGCCGAAGGATCTGATGCCCTCGCTCATGGGTCCGGCGCTGGGCCATGCGCTGGCCCAGGCGCAGGAGCATTGGCTGGCCCAGGACCTGAAACCCGGTCGTGCACAGCTTCTTGCGCGGCTGGGGCTGGCCTGATCGCCGCCACCGACCTAGATTGCCTTCACACGTGAAGGATAGGCGGATTGTTCAGATTCTTTGAAAACCTGGTGGATCCCTATGCCGCCTATGCCGAGAACGACACGCCGCCGCGCCGCCTGTGGTCGTTCCTGGGCGTCTACATGCGCCCGTTCCGCAGGGTTTTTGCCGTAACCGGCCTCTTTTCCATCGTCGTCGCGGCGATGGAGATCGGGCTGCTGTGGTATCTCGGCCGCCTCGTCGACCTCTTCGATCAGGCGGGCCCGGCCGAGTTCTGGGCCGAGCACGGGACCGAGATGATCCTGGCGGCGCTGTTCCTGCTGTTCCTGCGGCCGCTGTTGCAGGTGGTCAGCGTGGCGCTGCTGAACAACACGATCATTCCCAATTTCGGCACGCTGATCCGCTGGCGCGCGCATCGTCACGTGCTGCGCCAATCGGTCGGCTGGTTCGAGAACGATTTCGCCGGCCGCATCGCCAACCGGATCATGCAGACCCCGCCGGCCGCAGGCGAGGCCGTGTTCCAGATCTTCGACGCGCTCAGCTATTCGGTGGCCTATATTGTCGGCGCGGGCGTGCTGCTGGCGGGCGCCGATCCGCAGCTGGTGATTCCGCTGCTGATCTGGCTGGTGCTCTATGGCACGCTGCTGCGCTGGACGATCACCCGGGTCGGCCCGGCGTCCGAGGCCGCCTCGGATGCGCGCAGCGCCATCACCGGCCGCGTGGTCGATGCCTATGCCAATATCCATTCCGTGAAGTTGTTCGCCCAGAACGACCACGAGACCGCCTATGCCAAGGAGGCGATCGAAAAGGCCCGCAAGACGATGCAGGTGGAGATGCGGATCTTCACCACGATGGATTTCTGGCTGGTCACGCTGAACGGCTTCCTGATCGTCGCCGTGGTCGGCTGGGCGATCTGGCTCTGGTCGGTGGGGACGGCCAGTGTCGGCATCGTCGCCGCCGCCTCGGCGCTGGTGCTCAGGCTCAACGCCATGACCGGCTGGATCATGTGGGCGGTCAGTTCCTTCTTCCGCAACCTGGGCGTGGTGGCCGAGGGGATGGATACCATCGCCCAGCCCATCACCCTGACCGACGCGCCGGGCGCCAGGCCCCTCGATTTCCGCACCGGCGAGATCGTGTTCGAGGGCGTCAGCCACCATTACGGCCGGGGCTCGGGCGGGCTGGACCGCATCGACCTGACCATCCGCCCGGGCGAGAAGCTGGGGCTGGTCGGGCGCTCCGGCTCGGGCAAATCGACCCTCGTCAAGCTGCTGTTGCGGTTCTACGACGCCGAGCACGGGCGTATCCTGATCGACGGTCAGGATGTGACGCAGGTCACGCAGGACAGTTTGCGGGCGCAGATCGGCATGGTCCAGCAGGATACGGCGCTGCTGCACCGCTCGGTTCGGGAGAACATCCTCTATGGCCGCAGCGGCGCCGATGAGGCACGGATGCTGGACGCCGCACGCCGGGCCGAGGCGGAGGAGTTCATTGGCGGCCTGGCCGATGCCGAGGGGCGACAGGGCTATGACGCGCGGGTGGGCGAGCGGGGGGTGAAACTGTCGGGCGGGCAGCGGCAACGCATCGCCATCGCCCGGGTCATCCTGAAGGACGCGCCGATCCTGGTGCTGGACGAGGCGACGAGCGCGCTGGATTCGGAGGTCGAGGCCTCGATCCAGGAGACGCTCTACGGGATGATGGAGGGCAAGACGGTGATCGCCATCGCGCACCGGCTGTCCACCATCGCCCGCATGGACCGGATCGTGGTGCTGGACGATGGCAAGATCGCCGAAGAGGGCACGCATGCCGAGTTGCTGGCCGAGGGCGGGCTTTACGCGCGGTTCTGGGAGCGGCAGTCGGGCGGGTTCATCGGCACCGAGGATGCCGCGGAATGAGACCGGGTATCGGGGGGCCAGCCCCCCGAACCCCCCGGGATATTTGAAGAACAAAGATGAGGGCGCGGGATTTCCGCGCAATTTGAATGGCATTTTCGACACTGATCCGGCCCTTCACCCCCGCCGAGGGCGAGCCGCCCCGCAACCTGTGGGCCTTTTGCCGCTGGGCGCTGAAGGGCGCCTGGCCGGGGATCTGGCTGGCGACCGTGATCTCGGCGGCGGGGGGCGTGACCGAGGTGATCTCGGCCTGGGTTCTGGGTCGGGTGGTCGATGCGGCCGCGTCGGGCAATGCCACCGATTTCGTATCGCAGAACTGGCCGATGCTGGTTTTCTTCGCGGCCTTCTTCCTGTTGCTGAGGCCGCTGGCCTTCGGCCTGAACAGCGCCGCCAACTTCCTGCTGATCGCGCCCAATATCGACCCTCTGGTCCTGTCGCGGCTGAACCGTTGGACCATGGGGCAGGACATCGTCTATTTCGACAATGATTTCGCCGGGCGGATCGCGCAGAAGCAGATCCAGACGGCGCGCGCCCTGACCGAGGTGGTGAGCGAAAGCATCAACACGGTCGCCTTCGCGCTGTCGTCGGTCATCGGCTCGGTGGCGCTGATGGCGGCGATAGACTGGCGGCTGGGGGTGGGGCTGCTGGTCTGGGCGGTGGGCTATCTGCTGCTGATCCGCCTTTTCATGCCCTATATCCGCAGCCGCGCCGGGGCGCGGGCGGGCGCGCGGGCCATGGTCACCGGGCAGGTGGTCGACACGATCACCAATATCCGCACGGTGAAGCTGTTCGCCCACGCCCGGTTCGAGGACCGCAACGCGCTGGACGCCATGGGCCGGTATCGCGAGCGGGTGATGGCCTACGGGCGCGTTTCCGCAACCTTCCGCATCTGCCTGATGCTGGTGGCGGGGCTCTTGCCGGTGGCGCTGGTCGGCGGGACGCTGGCGCTGTGGTCGGCGGGCGAGGCCTCGACCGGGGCCATCGTCGCGGCGGGCACGGTGGCGATCCGGCTGGCACAGATGACCGGCTGGGTCAGCTTCACGCTGATGGGCATCTACGCCAATATCGGCGAGGTCGAGGACGGGATGCGGACGCTCGCCGTGCCGCATGCGCTGGTTGACGCGCCCGACGCCGCCGAACTGCCCCCCGTCCTGGGCGAGGTGCATTTCGACGGGGTGAGCTTTGCCTATGGCCGCCGCTCGGGCGGGGTGGAGAAGCTGGATCTGAAGATCGCGCCGGGAGAACGGATCGGCATCGTCGGCCATTCGGGGGCCGGGAAATCGACCCTGGTTTCGCTGTTGCTCAGGCTCTACGACACCGAGAAGGGCGCGGTGAAGATCGACGGCGTGGATGTGCGCAGCGTCACGCAGGAGAGTCTGCGCCGCCAGATCGGCATGGTCACGCAAGACACGGCGATGTTCAACCGCTCGGCCCGCGACAACATCCGCTACGGACGGCCCGATGCCTCGGAAGCCGAGGTCGAGGCCGCCGCCCGCGCCGCCGAGGCGCATGACTTCATCCTGGCGCTGACCGATAACGCCGGGCGCAAGGGCTATGACGCGCAGCTGGGCGAGCGCGGTGTGCGGCTCTCGGGCGGGCAGCGGCAGCGGATCGCGCTGGCGCGCGCCTTCCTCAAGGACGCGCCGATCCTGGTGCTGGACGAGGCCACCTCGGCGCTGGACTCGGAGGTCGAAGCCTCGATCCAAGGGACGCTGGCCGAGGTCATGGCGGGCAAGACGGTGCTGGCCATCGCCCACCGCCTCAGCACCATCGCCCGCATGGACCGGATCATCGTCCTTGACGAAGGGCGCATCGTCGAGGAAGGCACGCATGCGGAGCTTTTGGCGCGCGAAGGTCGCTACGCGCGCTATTGGGCGCGGCAATCGGGCGGCTTTCTGGGCGTCGACGAGGATGAAGAGGCGTGAATGGATCTGGAAACGGTCGGCCCGGCTGACTTCGGGCGCAGCCTGACGGGACTGGGGCTGAACCTGCTGTGCCGTGACGTGCGTGGCATGGCGCGGTTTCTTGAGGGAGTCTTCGGGCTGGGGATCCATCGGCTGTCCGACGATTTTGCGCTGGCCCGCCACGGGGCGGTGCTGATCCAACTGCATTCGGACGGGACCTTTGCCCGGCATCCGGTCCATGACCTGTTGCCCGAGAATCCGCCGCGGGGCGCGGGCGCGCAGATCTATCTGTTCGGACTCGACCCTGACGCGGCCGTTTCCCGCGCAGAGGCCCATGGCGGGATGGTGATCGAGGCGCCGGCTGACAAGCCGCACGGGCTGCGTGAGGCGACGATCCTGTCGCCCGAGGGCTATGCCTTCAGCCCGGCGTTGCCTTCATGAGCGTGATCGAGCGGCTGAACCTGCGGGGCGAGGGCGTGGCGCCCGGGCTGGTGGTGGCGCGCGCGCTGCCGGGCGAGACGGTGGGCGGCGAGGCCGTGGATGGCCGCATCGCGCAGCCGAAGATCCTGACGCCATCACCCGACCGGGTGGCGGCGCCCTGCCGGCATTACAAGGCCTGCGGCGGTTGCGCCTTGCAACATGCCTCGGATGCCTTCGTTCAGGAGTGGAAGACCGGCGTCGTGCGGCAGGCGCTGATGGGTCAGGGGCTGGAGGCGCCGTTTCGCCAGACGCTGACCTCGCCCGCCGGGTCGCGCAGGCGGGCAACGCTGGCCGGGCGGCGGTTGAAGTCCGGCGCGCTGGTGGGGTTCCACGGGCGGGCCAGCGACACGGTGACGGCGATCCCGGAATGCAAGCTGCTGGACCCGGCACTGGTGGCGGTGATCCCGGCGCTGGAGGCACTGGTCGCCGAGGGCGGCTCGCGCAAGGGCGAGGTGCGGCTGACGGTCACGCGCTATGCCGAGGGGGTCGAGGTCTCGGTCGAAGAGGGCAAACCGCTCGACCGGGCGCTCAGGCTGGCCTTGCCGCAGATCGCCGGGGCGCATCGCCTCGCGCGGCTGGTCTGGAACGGCGAGGCGCTGTTGCAGGAGGCACCGCCGAGCATGCCGATGGGCCGGGCCCGCGTCTCGCCCCCGCCCGGCGCCTTCCTGCAGGCCACGCCGCAGGGCGAGGCGGCGCTGAAAGCCGCGGTGATCGAGGCGGTGGGCGGCGCGAAACAGGTGGCGGACCTGTTCGCGGGCTGCGGCACCTTCGCCCTGCCGCTGGCGGAATCCGCCGAGGTGCACGCCGTTGAGGGCTCGGCGCCGATGCTGGCGGCGCTGGACCTCGGCTGGCGCAACGCGCCGGGGCTGAAGCGGGTCACGACCGAGGCGCGCGACCTCTTCCGCCGGCCGCTGATGCCCGACGAGCTGAAACGCTTCGACGCCGTGGTCATCGACCCGCCGCGGGCCGGCGCCGAGGCGCAGGTGGCCGAGTTGGCACAGGCCAGAGTGCCGGTCATCGCCCATGTGTCCTGCAACCCGGTGACCTTTGCCCGGGACGCGAAGGTGCTGATCGGGGCGGGCTATCGGCTGGATTGGGTGCAGGTGGTGGATCAATTCCGCTGGTCCGCGCATGTGGAACTGGCGGCGCGGTTCTCGCAGCCCCATATGGCGTGAAAACCATGGGGTTATCATGTCCTTGAACGAACGCATCCTGTCCTTTCTCGACCGTCCTGCCGTGCGCAACGGCATCATCGCGGTGATCCTGCTGAACGCGGTTGTGCTGGGAATGGAGACATCGGACAGCCTCATGGCCTCCTTCGGCCCGCTGATCGTGGCGATCGACGCCGCGTGCCTCGCGGTCTTCGTGGTCGAGCTGGGGCTGAAGCTGGTGGCGCTCAGGCTGTCCTTCTTCCGGTCGGGCTGGAACCTGTTCGATTTCGTCATCGTTGGCATCGCCATCGTGCCGGGGGCGGGGAATTTCAGCGTCTTGCGCGCGCTGAGGGTGCTCAGGCTCTTGCGCGTGATCTCGGTCGCGCCGGCGCTGCGCCGGGTGGTTGAGGGCTTCGTGCGGGCGATCCCCGGCATGGGCTCGGTCATCCTGCTGATGGGGATGATCTTCTACATCTCGGCGGTGCTGGCGACGCAGCTCTTTGGCGCGGGCTTCCCGGAATGGTTCGGCGATCTCGGCGCCTCGACCTATTCGCTGTTCCAGATCATGACGCTGGAAAGCTGGTCGATGGGCATCGTCCGCCCGGTGATGGAGGTCTATCCCTATGCCTGGGCCTTCTTCGTGCCGTTCATCCTGGTCACCACCTTCGCGGTGGTGAACCTGCTGGTCGGCCTGATCGTCAATTCGATGCAGGACGCGCATAACGAGGAAAGCGACGCCCGGACCGACGAATACCGCGACGAGGTGCTGACGCGGCTGCGGGCCATCGAGGCCCGGCTGGAGCGCGGCGAGTAACGGCCAGCGTCAGGCGCCGGCGTTGTACTCATAGACCGCGCAGCTCATGTCGTCCGGGAAATCCTCGGACCCGTGCCAGCGCGAGAGTTCCCACATCAGGGCGTCGAGCAGCCGCGTGCCTTTCAGATCCGCAAGGTTGCGCAGGATCTCCGCCAGCCCCTCCTGCCCCAGTTCGATCCCCTCGGGGTTCGGGCATTCGGTGATGCCATCGGACAGGATCAGCAGCCTTTCGCCGGGTTCGAGCCGGGTTTCGAAGCCGCTATAGGTCGCCTCGTCCAGCAGACCCACGGGCAGGCCGCCCTCGCCCAGCAGGCTGATCGACCCGTCACGATGCTGGACGACCGGATAGGGATGACCCGCCTGCACCATGCGGATATGGCCGTTGGTGCGGTTGATCTCGGCATAGGCGAGGGTGGCGTAGCGTTCGGTCTGGATTTCGGAAAGCATGAGCCGATTCATGGCCGCCGCCACCTCGGCCGGGGGGCGGCCCATGGGGCCATCGGGGCCCATGGTCACCGCGATGTTCTGGTCGGGCGTGGCGCCCGAGAGCAGGCCGTAAAGCCGGGCGGTCAGCAGAGCCGAGGTCACGCCATGGCCCGAGACGTCGATGCCGTAAAGCCCGGTCACGCCCGGCGAGACCTCGAAGAAACCGACCATATCGCCGCCGACATGACCCGAGGACCGCAGGATCAGGCTGACCTCACCCTCGTCATAGCGGTGGTGGCGTTCGCGCAGCAGCGATTGCTGAAGGTTCCGCGCCTCGACCAGATCGCGGTCCAGCGCGGCATAGAGGGTGCGCAGCCGGTCCAGCGTTTCGCTCAGCAGCGCGTTATTGCCGCGCAGCGCGCGTTCCATGGCCAGCACCCGTTCCCCGGCGTTGATCCGCGCCCGCAATTCCCCCTGGTCGAGAGGCTTGGTCAGGAAGTCGTCGGCGCCGACATCCAGCCCCTCGGCCACGGCGCCCTTGTCGGATTTCGAGGTGAGCAGGATGAAATAGACGTAGCGGTCGCTGGGCAGGGCGCGCAAGGCGCGGCAGAATTCGATCCCGGTCATGCCCGGCATCATCCAGTCCGACAGCACCAGGTCGATGGTCTGGCGGCTGCAGAGGTCCAGCGCCGCGGCCCCGCAATCCGCGTGATGCACGATGAACCCATGGCCACGGAGACCGGCCTCGACGATCATGCGCTGGGCGCGCGAATCATCGACGATCAGAACATGCCGAATAGCCCGCTCTGACGACGCCATGCGCGTTGTCGGGGCCTCGGCCGGGGGGAACGCAATGGAAGACACAGAGCACCTTGGGTAGCCGTTGCGCCAGTTGAGCCGCAAATTGATTAACAACTATTAAACCGTCAGTTGTTTTTCCACCCTTTTCAGCGTTAGGATTTCCCTCAAGGGTTGTTACCCACACTCAGACGATCGAATGGAGACAGGCCATGATCGATTGGAATCAGGTTGATGAGTTGCGTTCCGACATGGGCGACGCTTTTGGCGAGGTCGTCGAGGTTTTCCTGCAGGAAGTCGATGACGCCTTGTTGCGCCTGAGCCAGCAGGAGGTGGGGCCAGCCATGGCCGCCGATCTTCATTTCCTGAAAGGGGCCGCGCTGAACCTGGGTTTCACCAGCTTCGCCGCGCTCTGTGCGGAAGGCGAGGATCTGGCGAACGGCGGCCGGGCAGAGCAGGTCAATCTGGCGCGCGTCAATGCCAGCTACCGCGAGTCGCGGGACGCTTTCCTGACAGGGCTGGCCCGCCGCGCCGCCTGAGTCGTTCGCCAGCACGCACCAATCCGGCCTAAAGCAGGAAATTGGCCAGCGTCTCGTCGATCGTCACATCGCGGAAATCGAAACCGGCTGTTTCCATCCGCGCAAAAAGGCTGCGGATGTTCTCGGCCCGGGTGGTTTCGATGCCGATCAGGACGGTGCCGAAGTTGCGCGCCGATTTCTTGAGGTATTCGAAACGGGCGATGTCATCCTCGGGGCCGAGGATTTCCAGGAAATCCCTGAGCGCGCCGGGCCGCTGCGGCAGGCGCAGGATGAAGTATTTCTTCGTGCCGGCGAAGCGCATGGCGCGCTCCTTGACTTCGGGCAGACGCTCGAAATCGAAATTCCCGCCCGAGGTCAGGCAGACCACCGTCTTGCCCGCGATCTGGTCCTGAAGATCGGGCAGCGCGTCGATCGACAGCGCGCCCGCCGGTTCCAGCACGATCCCTTCGACATTCAGCATGTCCAGCATGGTGACGCAGATCCGGTCCTCGGGCGCGAGCAGCACCTGCGCGGGATCGGCGTCCTCGAGCGTGGCGAAGGGCCGCGCGCCGATCCGCGCCACCGCCGCGCCATCGACGAAACTGTCAACGCGGGGCAGCGTCACCGGTTCACCGGCCTTGAGCGCGGCAGTCAGGCTGGCGCCGCCCAGCGGCTCGACATAGCGGAAGGCCGGCGGGGCGCCCAGCGCCTCGAAATAGCGCTTCACCCCGGCGGCGAGTCCGCCGCCGCCCACCGGCAGCACCATCATGTCGGGCACCCGGCCCAGCTGCTCCATGATCTCGACGCCGATGCTGGCCTGACCCTCGATCACGTCATCGTCATCGAAGGGCGACAGGAAATGCGCCCCCACCTCGGCGCAGAAGGCCTGCGCGGCGGCGAGCGACTGGTCGAAATAATCGCCGGTCAGCCGGATCTCGACCTGATCGCCGCCGAAGATGCGGGTCTTGTCGATCTTCTGCCGGGGCGTCGTCACCGGCATGAAGATCACGCCCTTGCGGCCGAAATGGCGGCAGGCATAGGCCACACCCTGCGCATGGTTCCCGGCCGAGGCACAGACGAAGACCTCCTGCTCCGGGGTGTCGTCCAGCACCCGGCGCATGGCGTTGAAGGCGCCGCGGATCTTGTAGCTGCGCACCGGCGTCAGATCCTCGCGCTTGAGCCAGATCTCGGCCCCGAAGCGGTTGGACAGATGGTCGTTGCGCTGCAGGGGCGTCGGCTCGAAGAGCTGGCGCAACTGGTCGGCGGCGGTGCGGGCAGAGGTGAGGATATCGCGCATGTCCCCCCTTACTGTGCAACCCGTGCCACGGCCAAGCGAGAAGTGAACCGCGCCCGATGACGCGATGCGCGGGCTCGTGTATCAAGGCGTGACGCTTCTCTCTGGACGACCCGATGCGCCGTTTCCTGCCTGTCCTTCTGCTGCTGCTTGCTGCCTGTCAGGTACGAGAGCAGGTCGATTTCCTGCAAGCCCCGGGCGAGGGCAATGCCTTGCGGCCGGTGCTGGTGGGCACAACGCGGGGCGCCGACCCGAATCAGCCGGTTCCCGGATGGGACCGCAGCCCGCAGGTCACCTATGGCCGCTATGTCGTCTCGATCCCGCCGGACCGCGAGATCGGCACCATCCCGCGCCAGCGGCCGCGGCAGGTGGCCGATCCCGAGCGTCATTTCATGCTGGCAGAATCGGTGCAGGAGACACCCTCGGAATTCGTGGCAGCGCTGCGGGCGGAGCTGGCCGAGCAGCCCAGCAACCAGCACGAGGCCGTGGTCTTCATCCATGGCTTCAACACCGCCTTCATCGAGGGGGTCTATCGCACGGCGCAGCTGGATTACGACCTGCGCATCCCGGGTGTGATGCTGCATTATTCCTGGCCCTCGCTGGGGGCGCCGCTGGCCTATGCCCATGACCGCGACAGCGCGCTCTTCGCCCGCGACGGGTTGATCGACATGCTGCACCAGATCCGGCAGGCAGGGCCGCGGCGCATCATCCTGATGGCGCATTCCATGGGCTCGCATCTGCTGATGGAGACCCTGCGCCAGATGGCGCTGACCCACGATCCGACGCTGCGGCAGATCGGCGGGGTGATCCTGATCTCGCCCGATGTCGATGTCGAACTCTTCCGCCAGCAGGTCCGCACCATCGGCACCCTGCCCGAACCCTTCCTGATCATCACCTCGCAGCGCGACCGGATCCTGGCGCTGTCCGCCAGCCTGACGGGCGAGCGGTCGCGCCTGGGCAACCTGCCCGACGCCACCGCGGTCGAGGGGCTGGGCGTCACGCTGGTCGATGTCAGCGCCTTCGGTCAGGGGGCGGGGCATTTCACCGCCGGCTCCTCGCCCGCGCTGATCGGGCTTCTGGATCAGATGAACGCGCTGAACGTGGCGCTCGGGTCAGAGAATGCGGGTTCGGTGCCGCTGCTGCCGGCCACGATCCTGACGCTGCAAAGCACGACCGAGGTGATCCTGACCCCCTTCACCGAGATTTCGGGCGAGGTCACCGGCAACAACCGCAACCCGCGGGCGGTCATGCCCTGGTGGCTGCGCAATTTCGTGGCCGGGGGCCGCGTCGTGCAGGATACCGCCCGCTAACGGCGCTTGCGCAGATAGATGTAATAGGCGCCGGTCCCGCCGTGACTGCGGTGGGCCTCGCGCACCTCCATCACCAGCGCGTTGAGGGGCGGCAGGCGCAGCCAGTGCGGCACCTCGTGCTTGAGGATCCCGGCGCGGGCAGGCATCGGCGCGAAATGGTCGGGGCCGGACTTCCGCCCCTTGCCGGTGATGACCAGCACCAGCCTGAGGCCGCGGGCATGGGCCGAGATGAGAAAGCCGTTCAGCGCCGAATGCGCCTCGGCCACCGTCATGCCGTGCAGGTCGATGCGGGATTCGGGCTCCAGCTTGCCACGGGTCATGGTGCGGTGCAGGTTGCGGTCCATCCGCACCGGCTCGCGCGCAAGACGGTCGCTGACGCTTTCGGCCAGATCCAGCCGCACGGGCGGCGGGCTGGCGCGGCTGGCCATCGCGGAAGGCGGGATCGGCAGGGCGCGCGGCGGGGCCTTGCCCTTTGCGGGCGGGGCCGGCGGATCGGAAAACGGCGCCCTGGGATCAGGCGCCGTGGCTGGGGGGGCGGTTTCCTCGGGCGGCTCGCCTGACAGGCTGAGCCGCCGGGCGCTGCGCGCCACACGCTGCCAGAGCGCGCGCTCGTCGTCGGTGAGGCGGCGGCGCGGCACGGCGCGGACCCGGGATCAGTCGCCGGTGGCGACAAGCCGCCAGTTGGGATTGTCCGAGCCCATGGTGCGGGCAAAGGTCCAGAGGTCACGCTCCTGCTTCACGCGGTTCGGATCACCCTCGACGATATTGCCCTCGCGGTCGCGCACGACCGAGGTGATCTCGCCCACGAAGCGCACGCTGACCTCGGCTTCGCGCGTGGCCGGGTCGAAGCGGGCATCCGCCACGGCGATCTCGCGCAGGCCGACGAAGCTGGCCTCGACCCTCAGGCCCTCGCGCTCGCGGTGCTGCACCACCTCGTCGAAGCTTTCGAACACATCGCGCGACAGCAGCGGCACCAGATCGTCCAGCTCACCGCGCTCGAAGCCCATGAGGATCATCTCATAGGCACCCCGCGCGCCGCCCAGGAATTCCGTCAGATTGAACGAGGGCTCGGCCCGTTTCATCCCGGCCAGGGCCTCGGCGGCCGGCGAGTTGGCGGGAACGTGATCGGTGATGTCGTGATCCTCGCCGCCCTCGATCACCTCGAAGCCGCGTTTCGCCCGGGGACCGGGCGCAGCCGGGCCGGGCATCGGCTCGGGCGGGCGTTCATAGCCTTCGCGCGTTCCCAGCACGTTGCGCAGCTTCAGGATCAGGAAAACGGCGATGCCGGCGAGAACCAGAAGTTGTATCACAGCGGAATCCATCATGTCCTCGGGGGCGTGCGGCCTTGGTTTCATACGTTCGTTGCTTATGTAGGGTGCGCCGGCCCCCGTGTCTACCGCACCGGACGCCGCATGATGCCTTGGTCACAGAAAGGGGCCCGGGTCACAGAAAGGGAACATCCGCGTGCCTGTCTTGCTGCTTTTCATCCTGATGCCGCTGATCGAGATCGCGCTCTTCATCGCGGTCGGCGGGCAGATCGGCGTCGCCGCGACGCTGGCGCTGATCGTGCTGTCGACGCTGGCCGGTGTCGCCATCCTGCGCGGCCAGCAGACGCGGGCCCTGGCGATGATGCAGGGCGGCCTCAGGGTTCAGCCCGGCACCTTCCTGGCCGAGGGCGCGTTTCGCACCTTGTCGGGCATTCTGCTGATCCTTCCGGGCTTCCTGACCGATGCCATCGGCCTTGCCCTGCTGATCCCGCCCCTGCAGCGCGCCATCGTCCGCGGCATCGGCGCGCGGGCCGGTGTCGTCTCGGTGCGGACCTGGCGGCAGGACGACGTGGTCGAAGGCGACTATACCGTGCGGGAGCCCGATCCGCTGGGACCCGAGCGCCGTCTGGACGATGCGCGGCATTGAGGCGACCGGACTCTGCTGCTAGAACCCCGACAAACCACAGGTCAAGCAGGAGAGTCTAATGGCCGCTACTGGCAACGGCGCCGATCCGCAGGGGGCTGCCGCCCCGGGCACGCAGCCGCAGGTGAAATTCCAGGTTCTGGCGCAGTTCGTCCGCGACCTGTCCTTCGAGAACGCGGTGGTCCGCGGGGCGGGCGTGATGCCGCAGGGCCAGCCCGACATCCAGGTGCAGGTCAGCCTCGACGCTAAAAAGCGCGAGACCGACGGGCATTATGAGGTGATCTCGAAATACAAGGTCGAGTCCAAGATCAAGGACACCGGCCAGACGCTCTATCTGGTCGAGCTGGAATACGGCGGCATCTTCCTGATCGAGGGCCTGCCGCAGGATCAGATGCATCCTTTCCTGCTGATCGAATGCCCGCGCATCGTCTTCCCCTTCGCGCGCCGCATCATCGCCGATGTGACCCGCGACGGCGGCTTCCCGCCCCTGAACCTGGACATGATCGACTTCATGGGCATGTACCGCCAGCAGCTGATGCGCCAACCGGCCGCCGCACCACAGGCCTGAGCCGGCGTGAGCCATACGAATACGGCCGGGCCTGCGGGTCCGGCCGTTGCCGTTTCAGGGTTTCTTAACCTTTGTCTCGCAGGGTGGTCGCGAAACCGAGGACGCGCCCCGATGCAGGACCATTCCGACACGATCAACCCCGAGGCCGGGCTTCCCCCGATCGACGCCGCCGAGCGGATCCACCGCAACCGGCAGCAGCGGCTTGAACGTCAGGCGCGGGTGGGCATCCTGCGCAATCCGAAATCGCCGCCGCGCCCGCCTGCCCGCCGCGCGGCACTGATGGGCCGCTGGCCCAAGCTGCGCAGCTCGCGCCGCCCCCGTGACAGCGCGGTGGCAGAGGCCGCGCAATCCGTCGTCGCCTGGCTGGTGCCGGTGGCGGAAGGGACACGCGGCCCCCTGCCCGTCCGTCGGGACGCCGAGGGGCGCGTGCAGGCCATCGACCTCACGGAACTCATGGCCTCGGTCGAGGGGATCGGCACCGCAGCGCCGGTCCGCACGCCCTTTGCCGCCTCGATCCGCGCCGATGGGCCGGAACCCGAGGCAGCCGCACAGGCGCCCGCCAAGCCGGCGATCCTGACCCCCGCGGCCTGGATCGACGATCAGGACAACCCGGTCGAGGATCAGGATGCCCTGGGTCAGGCCTTTCGCGACGCCGCCGAGCCGCCCGGCACGCAGGGGGCTTCGTCCCTGCGCCGACGCGGCCTCTGGATCGTCGCCCTGGGGGTGCTGATCGCGCTGACCGTTCTGGTCATTCTGCCCGCCACCGGGGTCCTGCACACGACTTGAGCCCGCCCCGCGGTTTCGCTATCGACGGAACCGGAGCGAAGCGGGGATCGGGATGAAACAGGCGCGCGCCTGGCAACGGATGCTTTCGGGGCGCAGGCTGGACCTGCTGGATCCGACACCGCTGGATATCGAGCTGGAGGATATCGCCCATGGGCTCGCCTTCGTGGCGCGCTGGAACGGGCAGACCACCGGCGACTGGCCCTATTCCGTGGCCGAGCATTCGCTGCTGGTGGAAACGTTGGTCACGCGGCTGGACCCGGGTTTCCCGCCGCGCTGGCGGCTGGCGGCACTGCTGCATGACGCGCCGGAATATGTGATCGGCGACATGATCTCGCCGGTGAAGGCGGCGGTCGGCCCGGGCTACGGCACGCTGGACGCGCGGCTCACGGCGGCGATCCACCTGCGCTTCGGCCTGCCGGCCGAGATCCCGAAAAGCGTGAAACGGCTGATCAAGCGCGCCGATACGCTGAGCGCCTGGCTGGAGGCGACGCAGATCGCCGGCTTCACCCGGGCCGAGGCGGACAAATACTTCGGCCGCCCCTCGCCCGAGGTCGCCGGGCTGAGCATCCACCCCCGCCCCCCGGCCGAGGTCCGCGCCGATTACATCGCCCGCCACGCCGAGATCCTGCGGCTGATTGACGGGCGGTAAGCGCTATTCGGCGAGGAACGGCGCGAGCCGCAGGCGCACCGCCTCGGGCATGGGCGCCGAGCCGCGGGTCTTGGGGTCGAAGAACACCTCGGTCAGGTCATAGGTCGCGTGCAGCGCGCCGGTCTCGGCATGGATCATCCGCAGGTGGAAGGTCATCGACCGACCGCCCAGCCGCTTGACCGCGCCGTCGATGACGAAGCCGTCCCCCGCCTTCAACTCCTTGATGAAATTGGTTTCCGCCTTGGCTGAAACGATATGGACGCCATGTTCCTCCAGCATCCAGGAGATCGGAATGCCCAGCGCGGTGTACAGGAAGAACGAGGCATCGTCGAAGAAGGGCGCGTAATGGCGCACATTCATGTGGCCGAAGATGTCGTGGTGCCAGGGATGCACCACGCCGCGCAGAAGTTCCGGTCGTCCGTCAGGCATTCAGCTCTCGTTTTTCGATGTAATGGCCGTAGAGGGTGGTCAGGATGCTGGCACCGACCAGAAAGGCCAGCCATTGCGCTACCGCCGACCAGATCAGCGCCAGAGGCAGGCTGATCTGCGCCAGCGCCAGAACCGGCGCATCGAGCGCCCAGCCGGCCACAAGCGTGGTCAGCGCCAGCGTGACAAAGGTCCAGCCGCCGGTGGCGGTCTGATACCAGGCCTCGCGCAGGGTCATCGGCCGGTCGGTGGCGGCACCCGGCAGCACCGGCGACAGGCGGTAGAAGACATAGGCCGCCGGCAGCAGCGTCACGACGAAGGCCAGCATTCCGACCGCCAGCCCGGGCGAGGCTGCATCGGCCCGGGCGCCCATCATCGGAAAGATCGCCAGCGCCACGATCAGCATCAACGGAATGATCAGCAGGGCCAGGACCAGCCCCAGTTTGAAACTTGCCCTGAAATACGCCCAGATCGCCGCGCCGTTCCAGGCGGGCAGCATTGTGCCCGGCGTTTCCTCGATCAGGATGAAGCGATGCCAGGCGACTGCCACCCAGAGACCGACGATCATCAACGCGAGTGACAGGAGGAACGCGGCGGCCGACAGCGTGCCATCCGCGCGAGACCCGACCTCCTGGCTGAGGGTCAGCGCCACCATCACCGCCAGCGCCACGCCGCCAATGCGCAGGGTCTGGCCGAAGTTTCCGATAACCATGCGCACCGCATGGATGAAGATCGCCAATCCCTGCATCGGCCCCCCTTCCGTTCGCGGCCAGTGTTCCCGCCCTGTCCCGGCGTGTCAATCTCGGTCCTTGGCCGTGCGGCGGGTGTTGCGCCCATCCGGCAAAGCCTGTAGCGAAGGCGCGGTCCATCCCGTGGGAGAATGCTCATGTCCGCGCCCAAGAAAGTCGTGCTGGCCTATTCCGGCGGGCTCGATACCTCGATCATCCTGAAATGGCTGCAAACCGAATACGGCTGCGAGGTGGTGACCTTCACCGCCGACCTCGGCCAGGGGGAAGAGCTTGAGCCGGCGCGCGAAAAGGCGCTGATGCTGGGGATCAAGGAAGAGAACATCCATATCGTCGACGTGCGCGAAGAATTCGTGAAGGATTTCGTCTTCCCGATGTTCCGCGCCAACGCGGTCTATGAAGGCCTCTACCTGCTGGGCACCTCGATCGCCCGGCCGCTGATCTCCAAGCACCTCGTCGAGCTGGCGCACAAACACGGCGCCGATGCCGTGGCCCATGGCGCCACCGGCAAGGGCAACGATCAGGTGCGGTTCGAGCTGTCGGCGCTGGCGCTCGACCCCTCGATCCAGGTGATCGCGCCCTGGCGGATCTGGGATCTGACCAGCCGCACGAAACTGCTGGAATTCGCCGAACAGAACCAGATCCCGATCGCCAAGAACAAGCGCGGCGAAGCGCCCTTCTCGGTCGATGCGAACCTGCTGCACACCTCGTCCGAGGGCACCGTGCTGGAGGATCCGGGTGTCGAGGCCCCCGATTACGTCGCCCAGCGCATCGTCGCCGTCGAGGATGCGCCCGATACGCCCGAATTCATCGAAGTGACCTTCGAGCAGGGCGACGCCGTGGCCATCAACGGCGAGGCGATGTCGCCCGCCACGATCCTGACCAAGCTGAACGAATATGGCGCCAAGCACGGCATCGGCATGCTGGACTTCGTGGAAAACCGCTTCGTCGGCATGAAATCGCGCGGCGTCTACGAGACCCCCGGCGGCACGATCCTGCTGGAGGCCCATCGCGGCATCGAGCAGATCACCCTGGATGCGGGCGCCGGGCACCTGAAGGATTCGGTGATGCCCCGCTACGCCGAGCTGATCTACAACGGCTTCTGGTTCTCGCCCGAGCGCGAGGCGCTGCAAGCCCTGATCGACAAGACGCAGGAGCATGTCACCGGCACGGTGAAGCTGAAGCTCTACAAGGGCGTGGCGCGGACCGTGGCCCGCTGGTCGGACCATTCGCTCTATTCCGAGAAGCACGTCACCTTCGAGGAAGACGCGGGCGCCTACGACCAGAAGGACGCCGCCGGCTTCATCCGCCTGAACGCGCTGCGCCTGAAACTGATCGCGACGCGGAATGCACGGGTGGCGGGGAAGTAATCCCCGCCTTCACAATCGAAAAACGAAACGGGCCGTCCCTTGGGGCGGCCCGTCCTTTTTCTCCAGATCAGACCTCGTGGATCGGGGCAGGCCCCGAGGACTTCACCAGCTGTATCGCTGCCAACGCGTCGGACTTGTTGTAGTAACCTTCACCCGAGTTCGCGATCGTCCTGTAGTTCGCGGCCTTCAATCGCCAACGCCATTGAGAGGCCGTGTCTTTGTAAAGCTCATAGAACATGGTTTTCTCCTTTCATGAGCATGTGTTGATCTTGCCCACTTCCGGCGGAAATGAGCTGTCGTCTAACCACGTGCTTGACGGGAGCGGGCCTATCCGCGATTCTTGCGGTGTGTTTATTCGACACGCTGCCCACGTGGCAGTTAGGGCGCCTGCATTGCCGTGCAGGCGCCCTTATTGATTCCAGAAAAGGAACAATGAGTCGAGTCCGAACGAAGAACATTCAGTGGGAGAGTCTGTGGATAACACCACATCTCGCCGAAATAACCACCTGTAGGTATAAGGTTGGGTGCCCTACAACATCTCGATCAAGCGGCGGCGAAACAAGAACGGGCCGTCCCTTGGGGCGGCCCGTTCGCTTTGGAGTGCTGCTTACGAGGTCGTCAGGTCAGAAGGGCGAAGAGGCCGACCCACATGAGGCCGCCCAGGATCACGGCAAGCACGATACCGGCGCCCGCGGGCAACGCGCCAGAGCGCGGGGGGGATGCCAGGAGCGCAATATCGGTTTCTGCCCGTGTGTTCATCGCCAAATCCTTCCGAATGGACCCAGAATGATCCTGATCCATGAAGGAACCCTTAACGGGGGCGAAAATGTGGCGGTCTCGGGGCGATTCCGGGAGGGGTCAGCGGGCGAGCAGCGCCTCGACCTCGGCCCGCTCTGGCATCGCCGGAGCCGCGCCGGGCCGCGTGACCTGCAAAGCAGCGGCGGCAGCGGCATAGCGCAGGGCGTCGCGGGTCGTCTCGCCCCGGTCCAGCGCGGCGGCCAGCGACCCGGCAAAACAATCGCCCGCGCCGGTCGTATCCACCGGCGTGACGCTGAACGCCGGTTGAAAATCGGATGGCGTCCCGCCGGGAACGATCCATTCGGCGCCCGAGGCCCCATGCGTGACGATCACCGCCTCGACCGGCAGCGCGTCCAGCGCCGTGCCGGTGGCCTCGACCAAAGCCTTCCCCTCGCCCGCGTTGACCAGCAGATGCGTCACTTGCGGCAGCACCGCCAGCAGCGGCTCCAGCGCGAAGGGGGCGGCGGAATAGAAGACCTTCATGCCCCGCTTGCGCGCGAGCGTCGCTGCCTCGACCTGATGCGAGGTTTCGTTTTGCAGAAGCAGGATGTCGCCCGCCTGCCCCTGCGCCAGCGCCGCCGCGATCAGGGCCGGATCCTGCGCCAGATTGGCACCGGAATAGATGATGATCTGGTTCTCGCCCCGATCGTCGACCGCGACGATCGCATGTCCGGTCGGCACCGGGACCGTTGTGATGCATCCCATGCCGATTCCGTGCCGGGACAATGCCTCGGTGATCCACAGATCATCCTCGCCCACGGCCCCGATATGCACCACCGTCGCGCCGGCCCTCTTTGCCGCGATGCTCTGGTTGATGCCCTTGCCGCCCAGCCCCGGCCGATAGTCGCGCGCCGACAGCGTCTCACCGGCCAGCGGCAACTCCGCCAGCCGATAGACGTGATCGATGTTGATCGAGCCCAGGCAGAAGACGGTCATTTCCCGGCGATCCCCACCCGGCAGGCCGCCATCACCGCCATGTTCATGATGTCGTTGACGGTCGCGCCGGTGGACAGGATCTGAATGGGCTTCGGCACACCGGTCAGGATCGGGCCGATCACCGTGGCGCCCGCCATTTCCTGCATCAGCTTGACCGAGATCGAGGCCGAATGCCGCGCCGGCACCACCAGGATATTCGCCGGTTTCGACAGGCGCGAGAAGGGATAGGCCTCGGCCGCCTTGGGGTTCAGGGCGACATCTACGGTCATCTCGCCCTCGTATTCGAAATCGACGCCGCGGGCCTCCAGCACATCGGGGGCGAGGTGCATCTTGTGCGCGCGTTCCGAGATCGGATAGCCGAAGGTCGAGAAGCTGACGAAGGCGACGCGGGGCTCCATCCCCAGGGCCCTGGCCACACCCGCCGCCCGGACGGCGATATCGGCGAGGTCTTCTTCCTCGGGCCATTCATGGACCAGGGTATCGGCGATCAGCACGATCTTGCCCTTGTGCAAGAGTGCGGTGACGCCGACCGCCCCGTCCTGCGCCCTTGCGTCGAAGACATGGTTGATCATGTCCATGACCAGCGCCGATTTTCGCGTGGCCCCGGTGACCAGCGCGTCGCCATGGCCATGCTGCAGCATCAGCGCCGAAAAGATATGCCGGTCGCGGGTCGCCATGCGGTGCACATCGCGCTGGTCGAAGCCCTTGCGCTGCAGCCGCTGGTACAGGAAATTCTTGTAGGCATCGAGGTGGCGGGTATTGGCCGCGTTGACGACCGTCAGCTCGCGCACCGCATCGCCCAGGCCCGCGGCCTCCAACCGGCGTTTCACGTCCTCGTCGGTGCCCACGACCAGCGACTTGCCCAACCCGGCGCGCTGATAGGCCACGGCGGCGCGCAGGACGCGCTCATCATCGCCCTCGGCAAAGATCACGCGGCTTTGGGCTTGCCGGGCGCGGGCAAAGAGGCTCTGCTGGATCGAGGCGGTCGGATCCATCCGCGAGCGGAGGTTGTGCTTGTAGCCCTCCATGTCGATGATCGGCCGCCGGGCGACGCCGGTGTCCATGCCCGCCTTGGCCACCGCCGGCGGGATCGTGTAGATCAGCCGCGGATCGAAGGGCGTGGGGATGATGTAATCGCGCCCGAAGCTGAGCTTGCGGCCATAGGCCATGGCAACCTCGTCCGGCACATCCTCGCGCGCCAGTTCGGCCAGGGCGCGGGCGCAGGCGATCTTCATCTCGTCGTTGATGGCCCGGGCGTGGATGTCCAGGGCACCGCGGAACAGATACGGGAAGCCCAGGACGTTGTTGACCTGGTTGGGATAGTCCGAGCGGCCGGTCGCCACGATGGCATCGGCACGGACGGCCTGCGCCTCTTCCGGCGTGATCTCGGGGTCGGGGTTGGCCATGGCGAAGATGACCGGGTTATCGGCCATGCTGGCGACCATCTCGGCCGTCACGGCGCCCTTGGCGGAAACGCCCAGGAACACATCGGCGCCGACCATCGCCTCCTCAAGCGTGCGGGCCTCGGTGACCACGGCATGCGCCGATTTCCACTGGTTCATGCCCTCGGTGCGGCCCTGCCAGATCACGCCCTTGGTGTCGCACATGATGCAATTGTCGTGCCTGGCGCCCATCGACTTGATGAGTTCCAGACAGGCGATCCCGGCGGCCCCGGCGCCGTTCAGCACGACCTTGCAATCCTCGATCTTCTTGCCGCTGATCTCCAGCGCGTTGATCAGCCCCGCGGCGCAGATCACTGCCGTCCCGTGCTGGTCGTCATGGAACACCGGAATATCGCAGAGTTCCTTGAGGCGGCTCTCGATGATGAAGCATTCGGGCGCCTTGATGTCCTCGAGGTTGATGCCGCCGAAGGTGGGCGACATCAGATGCACGGCCTTGATGATCTCGTCCGCATCCTCGGTCGCCAGTTCGATGTCGATGGCGTTGACATCGGCGAAGCGCTTGAACAGCACCGCCTTGCCCTCCATCACGGGCTTCGAGGCCAGCGCGCCCAGGTTCCCCAGCCCCAGAATGGCCGTGCCGTTGGAAATCACCGCCACCATATTGCCCTTGACGGTATAGTCATAGGCCAGCCCCGGATCCCGCGCGATCGCCTCGACCGGGACCGCGACGCCCGGCGAATAGGCCAGCGACAGGTCGCGCTGGGTGGCCATGGGCTTCGATGCCTGGATCTCGTATTTGCCCGGCACGGGCTCAAAGTGATAGCGCAACGCCTCTTCGGGCGTGGTACGGGACTTGCGGGACATGGGGCCTCCTCGGTTCCGACTTCTGTAGCGCCTCGGATGGCGCCGAACAACGCGGGAATCGGGGTTTTCCCGGGGTAAGCGGTTTTGTAGGGTCGCGCGAAAATCAGGGAGCAGGATGTGAGCGAGGCGGCTGCCGGCGTCACGCCGATGATGGCGCAATATCTGGAGATCAAGGGCCGGCATGCCGATGCGCTGCTGTTCTACCGGATGGGCGATTTCTACGAAATGTTCTTTGACGACGCCGTGGCGGCCGCGGCGGCGCTGGATATCGCGCTGACCAAGCGGGGCCTGCATCTGGGCGAGGAAATCCCGATGTGCGGCGTCCCGGTCCATGCCGCCGAGGGCTATCTGCTGACGCTGATCCGCAAGGGTTTCCGCGTCGCCATCGCCGAACAGATGGAGGACCCGGCCGAGGCGAAGAAGCGCGGCTCGAAATCGGTGGTGAAGCGCGACGTGGTGCGGCTGGTCACCCCCGGCACGCTGACCGAGGACGCGCTGCTGGAACCGCGGCGGCACAATTACCTGGCCTGTTGGGCCGATATCCGCGGCGAGGCGGCGCTGGCCTGGGCGGACATCTCGACCGGTGAACTGAGGGTCATGCCCTGCACCGGCGCCCGGCTGGCGCCCGAACTGTCGCGGCTGGGCGCGCGCGAGATGGTGGTGCCCGAGGATCTGGCCGAAGGGCTGAGGGATCTGGCCGCCGACATGGGGCTGGCGCTGGCCGAACGCGGCCGGGGATCCTTCGACAGCGCCGCCGGGGGCAAACGGCTGTGCGCGCTCTTCGGCGTGCAGACGCTGGACGGGTTCGGCACTTTCGGCCGGGCCGAGATTTCCGCGCTGGGCGCGCTGGTCGATTACCTCGACCTGACGCAGAAGGGCCGCATGCCCCTGCTGCGCCCCCCGGTGCGCGAGAATGCGGGCGCGGCGATGCAGATCGACGGGGCGACCCGGCGCAATCTGGAACTGACGGCAGCGCTGGCGGGCGGGCGCGAGGGTTCGCTGCTGGCCGCGATCGACATGAGCGTAACCTCAGGCGGCGCGCGGCTGCTGGAGCGGCGGATCGCGGCGCCCTCCTGCGATCTGGCGGTGATCCGGGCGCGGCTGGAGGCGGTGGCGGCGCTGGTCGGCGATGACCTGCTGCGCGGCGACCTGCGGGCGGCCTTGCGGGTGGTGCCGGACATCGACCGGGCGCTGTCACGGCTGGCGCTGGACCGGGGCGGGCCGCGCGATCTGGCCATGCTGCGGGCGGGGCTGGCACAGGCCGGGCTTCTGGCCGGGCTTCTGGCCGACGACCTGCCCGAGGCGCTGGTGACAGCCCGCCGGGCTCTGGTCGGCCATGACGAGATCGCCGGGCTGCTCAGCGGCACGCTGGTCGAGGAGCCGCCCTTGCTGGCCCGGGACGGGGGTTTCATCGCCAAGGGCGTCGATCCCGATCTGGACGCGGCGCGCGAGCTGCGCGACGAGGGGCGCAGCGTCATCGCCCGGATGCAGGCCGAGTATATCGCCGAGACCGGCATCAGCTCGTTGAAGATCAAGCATAACAACGTGCTTGGCTATTTCATCGAGACGACGGCGACCCATGCCGAGAAGATGCTGTCCGCACCGCTGAACGAGGTGTTCAAGCACCGGCAGACGACGGCCAATCAGGTGCGGTTCACCACCGTCCCCCTGTCCGAGATGGAGACCAAGATCCTGAACGCGGGTGCCCGGGCGCTGGAGATCGAACTGCGGATTTTCGGCGAGCTGAGGGCCGCGGTGCTGGAGTCCGCCGCCGCGATCCATGGCGCGGCGCGGGCGCTGGCCGAGGTCGATGTGACCGCCGGTTTCGCCGAACTGGCCCGGGTGCGCGACTGGGCGCGGCCCGTGGTCGACGACAGCCGCGCTTTCGAGGTCGAGGCCGGGCGGCATCCGGTGGTGGAGGCAGCGCTGGCCAAGGCGGGCCAACCCTTCGTCGCCAATTCGCTGGATCTGGAGCCGGGCGACAAGGGCGCAGCGATCTGGCTGGTCACCGGGCCGAACATGGCCGGTAAATCGACCTTCCTGCGGCAGAACGCGCTGATTGCCATCCTGGCGCAGGCGGGGGGCTATGTCCCGGCACGCTCGGCCCGGATCGGGCTGGTGGAACAGGTGTTCAGCCGGGTCGGGGCCTCGGACGATCTGGCGCGGGGGCGGTCGACCTTCATGGTCGAGATGGTGGAAACCGCCGCCATCGTTAACCAGGCGGGGCCGCGCGCCTTCGTCATTCTGGATGAGATCGGGCGCGGGACGGCGACCTATGACGGGCTCTCGATCGCCTGGGCCGTGCTGGAGCATCTGCACAGCGTGAACCGCTGCCGGGCGCTCTTTGCCACGCATTACCACGAAATGGTGGGCCTGGCCGACAAGCTGGAGGGGGTGGAGAACGCCACCGTCGCCGTGCGCGAATGGGAGGGCGAGGTCGTCTTCCTGCACGAGGTGATCAAGGGCGCTGCCGACCGCTCCTATGGCGTGCAGGTGGCGCGGCTGGCGGGCCTGCCGGAGGCAGTGATCGCCCGGGCGCGCGAGGTGCTGGGCCTCTTGGAGCAGGGCGAGAGCGGGCAGAAGGGCGCCAGGGCGCTGATCGACGATCTGCCGCTCTTCGCCATGGCGCCCCCTGCCCCGACGCGCAAGCCCGAGGCGCCGAAAGTGTCCGCGGTGGAGGAGCGGGTGCGCGGCGTGCATCCCGACGCCCTGACCCCGCGCGAGGCGCTGGCGCTGCTCTATGAGTTGCGGGATATGTTGGAGCCCTGACCTGGCACGGCCCGTGCGAGCACCCACCCTACGGGCGGTGGGGGCGAGGGCGTGAAAAAAGGGTGGGATGAAATCCCACCCTACCGGTGTCGCGCGTGAGGGGGCCGTAGGGTGGGATTTCATCCCACCCCGCGCTCTCAGCCGGGGGTCGAGCTTACACCCACCTGCGCCGGGCGCAGCAGATGCTCGTGCAGGCGGAACCCTTCCGAGATGACCTGGATGATCTGCCCGGCCTTGGTGCCCGGCACCGGGGCCTCGAACATCGCCTCGTGGAAATGCGGGTCGAATTGCTCGCCGACCTGCGGCGCGACCAGCTCGATCCCGTGCCGCTGGAAGATGTTGCCCAGATCGCGCAGGGTCAGGTCCAGCCCCTCGGCGAGGCCCTTCTGCTGCTCGCGCAGACTGTCGTCCATCAGCGCCAGCGCCCGGTTCAGGTTGTCATAAACCGAGAGCATGTCCCGGGCGAGCTTCTGCCCGCCATAGATCGCCGCCTCGCGCCGATCTTTCTCGGCCCGTTTGCGAATATTCTCCAGATCCGCCAGCGAACGCATCAGCCGGTCGCGCATCTCGGCACGCTCGACCTCGAAGGCCGCGTGGATCGCGTCCAGATCGGGGGTGGGGTCGCCCTGCTCGTTCGGGGCGGCGGTCGTTTCGTCGACCGGCTTTTCCTGGGGTTCAGCCATAGAATCCTCGTCTCAATCGGAACCCAGATCGGTCAGCATGCGGCCGACGAGCTGGGCGGTGTAATCCACGATCGGGACGATGCGGCCGTAGTTGAGCCGGGTCGGGCCAATCACCCCGACCGCACCGACGATCTTGCTGTCGGCGTTCATATATGGAGAAACCACCAGAGTGGAACCCGTCAAAGAAAAGAGTTTGTTTTCCGCGCCGATGAAAATGCGCACCCCTTCGCCGCGTTCGGTGTGTTCCAGCACCTCGGCGATGTCGCGCTTGCGTTCGAGGTCGTCGAACAATTCGCGGATCCGCTGCAGGCTGTCGGCATCGGCCTGATCCAGCAGGTTCGCCCTGCCCCGCACAATCAGCCGCTCATGCCGCTCGCCCTCGTTTTCCCACAGCGCCATGCCGCGGGTGATGAGGTCGGTGGCGAGCGAATCGATTTCCTGCCGCCGGGCGGTGATCTCGGTCCTGAGGCGGCCGCGAAGCCCGGTAAGGGTGAGGCCGGCGGCGAAGGCGTTGATGAAATTCACCGCCTCGCGCAGGGCCGAAGGCATCAGGCCGGGTGGCGGGGTGAACACGCGATTCTCGACATGGCCATCGGCGAAGACCAGCACCACAAGCGCCCGGTCATTGGCGATGGGGACGAATTCGATATGCTTGATCGCCGCTTCATGCTTGGGCGCCAGCACCAGCGAGGCGCCGCGCGTGATGCCCGACAGCGCGTTGCCCACCCGGTCCAGCATCGCCGTGACGTCGCGGTCATTCGACTGGCGCGTGGCCTCCAGCCGCTCGCGGTCGGTGGCGGTGACCGGATCGACCTCGAGCAGGGCATCGACGAAAAGCCGCAGACCTTGCTGGGTCGGCACCCGCCCGGCCGAGACATGGGGACTCTCCAGAAGGCCCATGTATTCCAGATCCTGCATGACGTTGCGGATCGTCGCCGGCGACAGGCGTTCGTGGAAATCGCGGGTGATGGTGCGCGAGCCGACCGGGGCGCCGGTCTGCAGATAGCTGTCGACAACACGCCGGAAGACCTCGCGCGCGCGGTCGTTCAGATCGTTGAAGGCTTTGTTTTCAGCACTCATGTCGGTCAGAATTCGGCAGGTCCAGGGGCGCGGCGGCCCGTCAATCCGGTTGCAAGGCGGGTCGCCCGCCCGTATCTGAGAGCCGCAGCAGGAAAGGATCATGTCATGCGCCCATCGGGTAGGAAACTAGATGAAATGCGGCTGGTTTCAATCGAAACCGGCGTGATGCGGCATGCCGAGGGCTCGTGCCTGATCAAGGTGGGCAACACGCATGTGCTCTGCACCGCCTCGGTCGAGGATCGGACGCCGCCTTTCCTGAAGAACACCGGGCTGGGCTGGGTCACCGCCGAATACGGCATGCTGCCCCGCGCCACCAACACCCGCAACCGGCGCGAGGCCGCGACCGGCAAGCAGGGCGGAAGAACTGTTGAAATTCAACGCCTTATCGGGAGGGCGCTGCGTGCAGGCGTTGATCGATCCGCGCTGGGCGAGCGGCAGATCGTCATCGATTGCGACGTGATCCAGGCCGACGGCGGCACGCGCTGCGCCTCGATTACCGGCGCCTGGGTGGCGCTGCGCCTGGCGGTGGACAAGCTGATGAAGGCCGGGCAGATCGTCTCGGATCCGATGATCGGCCATGTCGCGGCCGTCTCCTGCGGGATCTATGCCGGACAGCCGGTGCTGGACCTCGATTACGATGAGGACAGCGCCGCCGGTGTGGACGGCAATTTCGTCATGCTGGGCGACGGGCGGCTGATCGAAGTGCAGATGTCGGGTGAGGGGGCGGTCTTTGCCCGCTCGCAGATGGATCAGCTGCTGACCCTGGCCGAGAAGGGCGTGAGCGCGCTGGTCGCGGCGCAAAAGGCGGCGCTGTGACCGAGCTGGGCGAGGTGCTGCTCTTTGCCACGCATAACGCGGGCAAGGTGGAGGAGATGCAGCAGATGCTGGCGCCTTACGGGGTGCGCGTGATCTCGGCCCGTGATCGGGACCTGCCCGAGCCCGAGGAAACCGAAGACACTTTCGTCGGCAATGCCCGGATCAAGGCCCATGCCGCCGCCCGGGCGACGGGACTTGTGGCTTTGGCTGACGATTCCGGCCTGTGTGTCGATGCTCTGGACGGCGACCCGGGTGTTCGGACCGCCGATTGGGCCGAAGGGCCCGGCGGCCGGGATTTCCTGCGCGCCATGGAACGGACCCGCACCGCCCTGGGCAACGCGCCAGAACCTTGGCGGGCAGAGTTCCGCTCGACCCTCGTTCTCGCCTGGCCGGATGGACGGGATGAGGTCTATGAGGGCGCCGTGCGCGGGCACCTGGTCTGGCCCATCCGCGGCGCGCTGGGGCATGGCTACGATCCGATGTTCGTGCCGGACGGCGAGACGCGGACCTTCGCCGAAATGACGGCGGCGGAGAAGAACGCGCTGTCGCACCGGGCCCGGGCGCTGGCGGCGCTCCTCAAGGCGCGTTTCACGTGAAACATTCCGGCCCCGAGGATTGGCGGAACGGCGGCTTTGCACTTTACGTGCATTGGCCGTTCTGCGCCTCGAAATGCCCCTATTGCGACTTCAACAGCCATGTGTCGCAGCGCATTTCGCACGAAGACTGGCGCCAGGCCTATCTGGCGGAGATTCGGCGCTGGGGTGACCGGACCCCGGGGCGCGTGCTCACGTCGATCTTCTTCGGCGGCGGCACCCCGTCGCTGATGGATCCCGAAACTGTGGCGGCGGTGATCGACACGGCGCGGAGCGTCTGGCTGCCGTCCAACGACATCGAGATCACGCTGGAGGCCAATCCGACCTCTGTCGAACGCGCCAAGTTCCAGGCCTTTGCCGATGCCGGCGTCAACCGTGTCTCGCTGGGCGTCCAGGCGCTGGACGATGAGGCGCTGCGGCTGTTGGGTCGGCGCCACAGCGCGGCGGAGGCGATGAAAGCCTGGGATGTGGCGAATGCTGTCTTCGCGCGGACCAGCCTGGACCTGATCTACGCCCGGCAGTTCCAGACCCAGGAGCAATGGTGGCAGGAGCTGACACGGGCGCTGTCCCTGGGCCCGAAGCATCTGTCGCTCTACCAACTCACCATCGAAGAAGGCACCGCCTTTGGCGACCGCTATTCGTTGGGCAAGCTGCCCGGCCTGCCGAGCGAGGATCGTGGCGCCGACTTGTGGTCCTTGACGCAGGAGCTCTGCGAAACCGCCGGGCTTCCCGCCTATGAAGTCTCTAACCACGCCGAAACAGGCATGGAATCACGCCATAACCAGGTCTATTGGCGCTATGGCGATTATGTCGGAATCGGTCCCGGCGCCCATGGTCGCGTCACCGAATCCGGTGTCAGACGGGCGACCGAAGCCATGCGGGCCCCTGCCCCGTGGCTTGAGTCGATCAGCCGCAACGCCCCCGCGGTCACCGAGGAGGCGCTGACCGGCCCCGAAGCATCGGCCGAGATGCTGATGATGGGGATGCGACTGCGGGAAGGCATCGATCTGGCGCGCTACACCTCGCTCGCCGGTAGCCCGTTGCCCGAGGCCGCGCTGCGGGATCTGCTGGATCTGGGGCTGATCTGGCAAGCCGAGGGTCGAATCGGTACCACCGACGCCGGTCGCCCCTTGCTCAACAGCGTGTTGCGCACCCTGCTCTGACGCCTACCGGACAGAAGACAGCAACTGGCAAAGCTGATCCAGCTGGTCGAGCGATTGATAACGGATCGTCACCTGCCCTTCGCCGCCAGCCCGGTGGTCGATGACAACGCTCATGCCCAGATTGGCCGAGAGGTCCTCTTCCAGCGCCCGTGTGTCGGCATCCTTCTGCCGGGCCGCCCTCGCCGCGCCCGGCAGCGGCTTGGTCGAGACGCGGCGCGCCAGGTCCTCGGTCTCGCGCACCGAAAGCCCTTCGCCGGCGACCTTCAGCGCCAGCGCCACGGGATCTTCGGCGGTGACCAGCGCCCGGGCGTGGCCCGCGCTGATGGTGCCGGCGACGACCATGTTCTGCACGTCCTGAGGCAGGTTCAGCAGCCGGAGCAGATTGGCGATATGGCTGCGGCTCTTGCCCAGGGCTTCGGCGACCTTCTCTTGCGTATGGCCGAAACGATCGATCAATTGCCGATAGCCTGCGGCCTCTTCGATGGCATTGAGGCCCTCGCGCTGAATGTTCTCGATGATCGCGACTTCAAGAACTTCCTGATCGTCGAAATCCCGGACCAGAACCGGCACGCTGGACAGCTGCGCCAGCTGTGCCGCCCGCCACCGCCGCTCGCCAGCCACGATCTCATAGGTCCCGGCCTCGGCCAGCGGGCGCACAACCAGCGGCTGGACGATGCCCTTGGTGCGGATCGATTCCGCCAGTTCGTTCAGCGCGCGCTCATCGAATTTGCGACGGGGCTGATCTGGGTTGGCGCGAATCGTCTCGATCGGCAGGATTTCGAGTCCGCTGCGGCGCGAGTCCGGCGCAGCGATGGGATCGTTAACACCGGCATCGACGCCAATATCGGCCATCAAGGCAGACAGGCCGCGGCCCAGACCACGCCGTTCGGGCTTTCGTTCGCTCATCTCAGGCCTCCTCACGCAGGTCGTTGTTGTTCTTCAGAAACTCTCGCGAGAAGGCGCGATAGGCCTGCGATCCTTTCGAGGTCGGATCATAGGCCAGAACCGGGACCGCGAAGGACGGCGCCTCGCTGAGGCGAACGTTGCGCGGAATGACGGTCTGGTAAACCAGCGCGCCGAGGGTCTCGCGCGCGTCCCGCTCCACCTGTTGCGACAGGTTGTTGCGCTGATCGTGCATCGTCAACAACACGCCTTCGACCCTGAGCGCCGGATTGGCGGTCTGCCGGATCTCCCGTATCGTCAGCATCAATTGCGACAGGCCTTCGAGTGCGAAGAACTCGCTCTGCAGCGGGATCAGCACCGAATGCGCGGCGACCAATGCATTGACCGTCAGCAGGTTCAGCGACGGCGGGCAGTCGATCAACACGTAATCGAGCCCCAGATCGGCCAGGGACGGACTTGCCAGGGCATCTCGCAACAGGAAGCTGCGTTTGTTGACATTATAGAGCTGCACGTCGGACGAGGAGAGCTCGGTTGTCGACGGAATCAGGCGGACGTTCTCGGTCCCCGTTTCCATCACCACGGCGCGCGGATCGGCATCGCCCAGCAGCAGGTCATAGATGGTCAGCCGCCGCTGATCGAGCCCGACACCGAAACCGGTCGACGCATTGCCCTGGGGGTCCATGTCGACAACCAGCACCTTGCGGCCCAACTCCGCAAGGCTGGCGGCAAGGTTGATGGCCGTCGTCGTCTTGGCGACGCCACCCTTCTGGTTGGCAATGGCGATGGTTTTCATCGGGTTCCGTCCAAGGGCCGCAGGTTTCGAAGCACCAGGATCGCGCCTTCCGGATCGGCACGGCTGGGCGTTATCTCCAGATCGAAGTGCCACGATTGCCGGGCGTCTTCAACCTCCTGCGCGGCATTTCGACCCTTGGGCAGCAGCGCCATGCCCTGTGGGTCAAGATGCCGATGCGCGTAGTCCAGAAGCAGGGGCAAAGCGGCCAGAGCGCGTGCCGACAGGATATCGGCACGCTGCGGCGCCACCTTCTCGATCCGGTCGCGCAGGACCGTGACGGCGAGATCCAGTTGCCGCGCTGCCGTCGCAAGAAAGGCAGCCTTGCGCGCATCGGATTCGACAAGCGTGATCCGGGCGCCGGGGTTAGCCTCGGTGGTCAGGCAGGCGATGACCAGACCAGGAAGCCCGCCCCCGGCCCCGAGATCGCACCAATGCCGGAAATCGGTTGGGGCCAAGGGATAAAGCTGCGCTGAATCGAGAATATGGCGCGACCAGCTCTCCGACCGGGTAGCCTTGGCGATCAGGTTGATCGCCGAGGACCATTTCAGCAAAGCCGCGTCAAAGGCCTCCAGCCTCTCGAGTGTTTCACGTGAAACACTCCGGCCGAGCACATGCTCAAGATCAGCCGTTCGCGACACGCGAGGCCTGCTGCAGCAATCGGATATGGGCGAGAATGGCCGTCAAGGCTGCCGGAGTCATCCCTTCGATACGGCCGGCTTCGCCCAAAGTCGTGGGGCGACTTGCCGCGAGCTTGAGCCGCAACTCATTGGAAAGAGACGATATCCTGGAGAAATCGAGATCCACGGGAATCGTCACGCCGCCTTCCCGCCGAAGCTGGTCCGCCTCTCGTGCCTGCCGCGCCACATAGGGCTCGTAGAAGGTCTCCCGCGCAACCTGGGTCAGGTCATCGACCCGCAGGTCAGGAAAGTAAGATACCACGCCCCCGACATCGCCCTGCAGCCCGAGCAGGTGGCCGGCCACAAAGCGCCAGCTCCGACGCTGGCCATCCTTCGGCACGGCGATGCCGAGCGCATCCAGCTCCGAGGCAGACGCCGACCGCGCGTCGAGCGCTTGGGATGCGATCTCCATACGCTCCTGCTTTTCTTCGAAAGCCGCCCTCCGCTTGTCCGAAACCAGATCAAGCGCGGCACCGATCGGCGTCAGGCGCTGATCGGCGTTGTCGGCCCGCAACGTCAGGCGATATTCCGCCCGCGAGGTGAACATCCGGTAAGGCTCGCTGACCCCGCGCGTCACCAGATCGTCAATCATGACGCCGATATAGCTGTCGAAACGCGACAGCGTGAGGGGCTCCATCCCCAGCGCCGCTGCGGCAGCATTCGCTCCGGCAAGCAGGCCCTGGGCCCCGGCTTCTTCATACCCGGTCGTCCCGTTGATCTGACCCGCCAGGAACAGGCCGGGCATGGCCTGAACTTCCAGGCGCGGCGTCAAGCCGCGAGGATCCAGATAATCGTATTCGATGGCATAGCCATAATGCAGGATCCCGACCTGTTCGAGCCCAGCGATGGACTTAAGGAACGCTTCCTGCACCTCACGCGGCAGCGAGGTCGAGATGCCGTTCGGATAAATCGTGTCGTCATCGAGGCCCTCAGGCTCCAGAAACACGTTATGCGAGGTCTTGTCGGCAAAACGGGTCACCTTATCCTCGACCGAGGGGCAATAGCGCGGCCCGACCCCGGTGATATTCCCCGACCGCATCGCCGAAAGATGCAGGTTCCGCTCGATGATCTCATGGGTTCGGGGATTGGTCTCGGTCACGCCGCAAGCGATCTGCGCTGCCTCGGGCTTATGATTCAGGAAAGACATCATCACCGGCTCGGCATCGCCCTCTTGCCGACCCACCCGATCCCAGTCGATGGTCCGCCCATCCAGCCGCGCCGGCGTTCCGGTCTTCAGTCGCCCGATTCCGGTTGCCATCTCCCGCAGCCGCGCCCCCAGACGATCGGCCGCGGCGGCCCCGCGGCGGCCGGCCGACTGACGCTCGGTACCGATATGGATTTCGCCGCGCAGAAATGTGCCGGTGGTCAGGACCACGGCCCGCGCCGACAGCGTCACCTCATTCGCCAATACCACGCCGGCAATCCGCCCCGCCTCGATCCGGAAATCGACGACTTCGCCTTCCAGCACGCTCAGCCGCTCCTGCCCCGCCACATAGCGCTGCGCGAACGCCGCGTAGCGCCGGCGGTCCGCCTGAACCCTTGGTCCCTGCACGGCTGGTCCACGCGACCTGTTCAGCAGGCGGTACTGGATCCCGGCGTGATCCGCGGCCAGTCCCATCATCCCGTCCAGCGCGTCGATCTCCCGCACCAGATGCCCCTTACCGATCCCGCCAATCGCGGGATTACAGGACATGATGCCCAGATCGCCCGCCCGGAACGTCACCAAGGCAGTCTGCGCACCCCGCCGGGCCGCGGCCAACGCTGCCTCGATACCGGCGTGACCGCCGCCCACCACGATGACGTCGAAATGTTTCACGTGAAACGAGCCTCATTTCCCGATGCAGAAGGACGAAAAGATTCGCCCGAGCACCTCTTCTACATCGACCCGGCCGATGATGCCATCCAGGGCACGGATCGCGGCCTTCACATCTTCCCCGACCAGGTCCCACCCATGGCCGCCGGACAGACCCGACAACGCGGCCTCAACGGAATCCGCCGCCCGCGCGAGCTTGTCGAAATGCCGCTCGCGGGTGAAGACCGACGAATGCGCCACGCGCTGCTGCAAGACGCCGGCAATCCGCTCGATCAGCGCGCCGATCCCCTCTCCAGTCATGGCCGAGATCCCGGGCTGCCCCCAGAAATCCGCCTTCGACAGCACGACAATATCCTCGGGCCCGACCCCCTCCGCCACCTCGTCTGGTGCACCCAGCAGATAAACCCGCAGGTCGGCCGCCGCCGCCCGGGCGCGTCCCCGTTCGATCCCCAGTCGCTCGATCTCGTCCTCGGCCTCGCGCAACCCTGCCGTATCGATCAGCGTCACGGCGAGTCCGGCAATCTCCATCCGAACCTCGATCACATCGCGGGTGGTGCCCGCCCGGGATGAGGTGATCGCCGCCTCCCGTCCCGCCAAGGCATTGAGAAGGGTGGATTTTCCGGCATTGACCGGGCCGATGAGCGCCACCTCGAACCCGCTGCGCACCGCTTCCGAAGCCTTGCGCCCGGCGATCTGCGCGCCCAGCGTGTCGCGCACCCGCAACAGGGGCGCCATCACATGCGCGGTCAGATCGGCCGGCAACTCCTCGTCGGCAAAATCGAGCGCGGCCTCCAGCATCGCCAGCGATTGCAGCAGATCCTCGCGCCAGCCTTCGATCACCCGCGCCGCCGAACCCTCCATCACGCTCAGCGCCTGGCTTCGCTGCACCTCGGTTTCCGCGTCGATCAGATCAGCCAGCGCCTCGACCTCGGTCAGGTCCATCCGCCCGCCCAGAAAGGCCCGCCGGGTGAACTCTCCGGCCTCGGCCGCCCGCACCCCTTCGCAGGCCAGACAGGCGCGCAGCAGCGCCCCCACCACGGCGATGCTGCCATGGACCTGAAACTCGCAGACCTTCTCGCCTGTGAAACTGGCGCCCTCGGCAAAGCACAGCACCAGCCCGCTGTCGATCAGCCCCCCCTTGGCGTCGCGCAGCCGGGCCAGACGCGCCTCGCGCGCCGGCGGGATGAAACCGGCCAGTGCCTCGCAGACTGTCCAGGCTGCAGGACCCGAGACGCGGATGATGGCGACACCGGCGCGGCCCTGCGCCGAGGCGAGGGCAACGATCGTGTCCATCGCCCCGCCTTACGAATTCATCGATTCGAAGAATTCGCCATTGGTCTTGGTCTGTTTCAGCTTGGAAATCAGGAACTCGATGGCATCCGTGGTTCCCATCGGGTTCAGGATGCGGCGCAGCACGAAGGTCTTTTGCAGGTTGTTGCGATCGACCAGCAGCTCTTCCTTCCGGGTCCCGGACTTGAGAATGTCCATCGCCGGGAAAACCCGCTTGTCGGCAACCTTGCGGTCCAGCACGATCTCGCTGTTACCCGTGCCCTTGAACTCCTCGAAGATCACCTCGTCCATGCGCGAGCCGGTGTCGATCAGCGCGGTGGCGATGATGGTCAGCGAGCCGCCCTCCTCGATGTTCCGCGCCGCCCCGAAGAAGCGCTTCGGCCGCTGCAGCGCATTAGCATCCACACCGCCGGTCAGAACCTTGCCAGAACTCGGCACCACGGTGTTGAAAGCCCGGCCCAGACGGGTGATCGAATCGAGCAGGATCACCACGTCGCGCTTGTGCTCGACCAGCCGCTTGGCCTTCTCGATCACCATCTCGGCCACGGCGACGTGTCGCGTCGCCGGTTCGTCGAAGGTCGAGGACACGACCTCGCCCTTCACCGAGCGTTGCATGTCGGTGACTTCCTCCGGCCGTTCGTCGATGAGCAGAACGATCAGATAGCACTCGGGATGGTTCGAGGCGATGGAATGGGCGATGTTCTGCATCAGCACGGTCTTACCCGTGCGCGGCGGCGCCACGATCAGGGCCCGCTGACCCTTGCCCAGCGGCGCCACGATGTCGATGATCCGCGCCGAGCGGTCCTTGATCGTCGGATCCTCGATTTCCATTTTCAGCCGCTCGTCGGGATAAAGCGGCGTCAGGTTGTCGAAATGGACCTTGTGGCGGGCCTTTTCGGGATCGTCGAAGTTGATCCGCGTGACCCGGGTCAGAGCGAAATATTTCTCGTTCTCGCCCGGGGCGACGATCACGCCCTCGATCGTGTCGCCGGTGCGCAGCGAAAACTGGCGGATCATCTCGGGCGAGACATAGATGTCATCGGGACCGGGCAGATAGTTGGCCTCGGTCGAGCGCAGGAAGCCGAAGCCGTCCTGCAGCACCTCCAGCACGCCGTCGCCACCGATTTCCCAGCCATCTTCGGCGCGCTCTTTCAGGATCGAGAACATCATCTCGCCCTTGCGCATCGAGGGGGCGTTCTCGATCTCCAGCTCCTCGGCCAGCGCGAGCAGCGCGGCGGGGGTCTGCGCCTTCAGATCGGACAGGTTCAAACGGTCTTCGGCCATGGTCAGCCCTCCAGGAGGCCCCCCGCATCCGGGCTCGGCATCCATTCATCGCAAATGTCATCGGGAAACACGGGTACCGGACGGTCCCGCTTCGCCCCCGGATCTAGGCGAATTTCCGGGTCAAGTCAATCACGGGGGGTCGGGCCCCTTCGGTCGGGTTCGTCAGGCCCTCTAAAATAAGAAAAGAATAAGGAAAGGTTGATGATGTAGTAAGGGCTGGGGACAAGGTGAATTCCGGCTTTTCCCCCCAAACCATCCACAGGCGGATGGCGTTGCCGGAGTTCGTTGTAACAGTGGCAATCCCTTGATTCAATGGAGAAAAACAGGGATTCCGGCCTGCTGCCCTGCCCCGCGTCACAAAGCGTTCACACCCTGTGCACCGGACTTCTCCCGTGTGGAGAACCCGGTTCGGCGCCTTGACACGGACGGGGGTAACCGGCGATCACACGGCCAAAGCCCGCCTTACCCCCGTTCCGCCCCCGGCCGCCGCACAGACTTATCCCCATGTCTATCCTCACCCTTGCGTCCGCTTCGACGATCCGCGCCACGCTCTTGCGCAACGCGGGGCTGGAGGTTGAGGTCCGTCCGGCCCGAATCGATGAGGAAAATCTGCGCGAGTCGCTTCTGGCCGAGGGGGCGACGCCGCATGATCTGGCCGATGCCCTGGCCGAGCATAAGGCACTGAAGATCGCCGCCCGCGACCCCGGCGCGCTAGTCCTGGGCTGCGACCAGATCCTCGAATGCGAGGGGCAGCTCTATGCCAAGCCCGCCTCGCCCGAGGATGCTATCGCCCAGCTGACCCGCCTGCGGGGCAAGACCCATCGCCTGCACACCGCCGCCGTCCTCTATGCCAAGGGCGAGCCCGTCTGGCGCCATGTCGCGACCCCCCGGATGACCATGCGCGATTTCTCCGACGCCTACCGCGATGCCTATGTCGCCCGGCATTGGGACGAGATCCGCCATTGCGTCGGCTGCTATCAGATCGAGGGCGCGGGCGTGCGGCTGTTCCAGCGGATCGAGGGCGATCTGTTCAGCGTGCAGGGTCTGCCGCTGCTGGAACTGCTCACCATCCTCACCCAGCGCAAGGACATCGACGGATGAAGACTGCTCTCCGCCTGGCCGGGGTGATCGGCGATCCCGTCGCCCACAGCCGCTCGCCCCGCCTGCACGGCCATTGGCTGGCCCGCTACGGGATCGAGGGGCATTACGTCCCGCTGCATGTCCGGCCGGAGGATCTGCGCGACACGCTGCGCCTCTTGCCGAAGCTGGGTTTCGTCGGCCTCAACGTCACCATCCCGCACAAGCATGACGCCCTGGCGCTGGCCGACCGGGTCACGCCGCTGGCCGACCGGATCGGCGCGGCGAACACGCTCCTTTTCACCGAGAATGGGATCGAGGCCGACAATACCGACGCCTATGGCTTCACCCAGAATATCCTCGACGCGCAGCCGGGCTGGGCGCCCCGTACGGTGGCGCTGGTCGGCGCGGGCGGGGCCTCGCGCGCGGTGATCGTGGCGCTGCTGGATCAGGGCGCGACCGAGATCCGGCTCACCAACCGCACCCAGGCCCGGGCCGAGGAGCTGACCGGCGATTTCGGCGCGGCGGTCAAGATTGTGCCCTGGGACCAGCGCGCCGCCATGCTGGACGGCTGCGACACGCTGATCAACGGCACCGCCATGGGGATGACCGGCAACCCGCCGCTGGACCTGCCGCTCGACGCCTTGCCGCAGGCCGCCATCGTCACCGATCTGGTCTATGCGCCGCTGGAAACGCCGCTGCTGGCCGCCGCCCGCGCCCGGGGCAATCCCTGCGTCGACGGGCTGGGCATGCTGCTGCATCAGGCCGCGCCCGGGTTCGAACGCTGGTTCGGCGTCCGGCCCGAGGTGGACGCCACGCTACGCCGGGCGGTTCTGGGATGAGCCTGGTCCTCGGCCTCACTGGCTCCATCGGCATGGGCAAATCCACCACCGCCGGCTTTTTCCGCGAGGCTGGCGTGCCGGTCTGGGATGCCGATGCCGAGGTGCATGCGCTCTACGCAAAGGGCGGCGCTGCCGTCGCGCCGATTGCCGCGCTGCACGCCGCCGCGGTCAGGGACGGCGCCATCGACCGTGCCGCGCTGCGCGACTGGATCGCCGCCGATGCCAGTGCGCTGAAACGGATCGAGGGCGTGGTTCACCCGCTCGTCGGCCAGTCCCGCGCCGATTTCATCGCCGCGCATGCGGACAAGCCCCTCGTCGTGGTCGATGTGCCGCTGCTGTTCGAGACGGGCGGCGAGCGATATGTCGACCGCACCCTCGTCGTCAGCGCCCCGCCCGAGGTGCAGCGCGCCCGGGTCCTGGCCCGGCCCGGCATGACCGAGGCGCATTTGCAGACGATCCTGTCCAAGCAGATGCCCGATGCCGAGAAACGCGCCCGCGCCGATCATGTCATCGAGACGCTGACCCTCGACCAGACCCGCGCGGCGGTGCAAGGTCTGATTGCCGAGCTGACCGGAGGCAGAAGCGATGCGTGAAATCGTCCTCGACACCGAAACCACCGGCTTCGAGCCCTCCGAAGGCCACCGTCTGGTCGAGATCGGGGCGGTCGAACTCTTCAACCACATGCCGACCGGGCAGCATTACCACCAATACATCAACCCCGAGCGCGACATGCCGGAGGAAGCCTTCAACGTGCATGGGCTCTCCGAGGAATTCCTGCGCCCGCAGCCGAAATTCGCCGAGGTGGGGCGCGCGTTCCTCGACTTCGTGGACGGCGCCAAGCTGGTGATCCACAACGCCGCCTTCGACATGAAATTCCTGAATTTCGAATTGGAGCGGGCCGGTTTTCCGCGTCTGAAGGTCGAGGTGGTCGATACGCTGGCCATCGCCCGGCGCAAATATCCGGGTTCTCCCGCCTCGCTCGACGCGCTCTGCCGGCGCTTCGGCATCGACAATTCGGCCCGGACGCTGCACGGCGCGCTTCTCGACTCGCAGATCCTGGCCGAGGTCTATCTGGAACTGATGGGCGGCCGTCAGCCCGATTTCGGCTTGGCCACCAGCGGCGGCGGGCGCAATGCGGGGCCGGTGGATACCGCCTGGCGGGCCCGGCCGCGGCCGACCCCCCTGCCCCCGCGGTTGACCGAGGCCGAGGCCGCCGCCCATGCCGCCTTCGTTGCCGGGATGGGCGAGGCGGCGATCTGGAAGCGGTATGAAAGCTGACGCGCTGGTCATCGGCGCCGGTCCCGCCGGGCTGATGGCCGCCGATCGCCTGCTGGCCGCCGGATGCTCCGTGCTGCTGGCCGAGGCCAAGCCCTCCCCCGCGCGAAAGCTGCTGATGGCGGGGAAGTCCGGCCTCAACATCACCAAGGACGAGGGATTTGAGGCGTTCCTCGCCGCCTATGCCGAGGCCGCCGACTGGCTGCGCCCGATGCTGGCGGCTTTCGGCCCGGCCGAGGTTCAGGACTGGATGCGCGGCCATGGGCAGGCGGTGTTCACCGGCTCGTCAGGCCGGGTGTTCCCCAAGGCGATGAAGGCCTCGCCCCTGTTGCGCGCCTGGCTCGGGGATCTGTCGGGGCGCGGCCTCGACCTGCGGGCGCGCTGGCGCTGGACCGGGGCGGGCTTCGACACGCCGGAGGGGCCGGTCCGCGTGACGGCCAAGGCCACCGTGCTCGCGCTGGGGGGCGCCAGCTGGGCGCGGCTGGGGTCCGACGGGGGCTGGGCGCCGGTTCTGGCCGTGCGCGGCGTCGCGCTGGCGCCGTTCCAGCCAGCGAATATGGGGTTCCGGGTCGCATGGTCGGCGCATATGGCCCGGCATTTCGGCCAGCCGCTGAAGAACATCGCCCTGATCGCCGGCGCCCAACGGGTGCGGGGCGAGGCGGTGATCTCGGCCAAGGGGCTGGAGGGCGGCGGGATCTATGCCGTGAGCCGCGCCCTGCGTGAGGGGGCGGCGCTCAGGATCGACCTCTTGCCCGACCTCGACGCGGCGGCGCTGGTGGAGCGCTTGGCGAAGCGGCCGAAGGGTGAGACGGCGGCCAATACCCTGCGCAAGCTCGGCCTGTCCGATGCCCGGCTGGCGCTGGTGCAAGAATGTGCCCGGCCCCTGCCTTCGGGGCCCGAGGAGCGTGCGGCGCTGCTGAAAGCCCTGCCGGTGCCCCTGCAAGGGCCGCGGCCGATGGATGAGGCGATCTCGACCGCCGGCGGCATTCCCCGGTCGGAGCTGACCGAAGACCTGATGCTGACACGCGTGCCCGGCTGGTTCGCGGCGGGCGAGATGCTGGATTGGGAGGCGCCCACGGGCGGCTATCTGCTCACCGCCTGCCTCGCGACCGGGCGCTGGGCGGGCAACGCTGCGGCGCGGTTCATCCAATCCCGGTCAGGATGAAGCCCGCGCCGATGGCGAAGCGCCCTTCCAAGGCCTGACCGGCGCGGAAGGGGCCGACATCGCGCTGCCAGACCGCCCGGAACACGCCATCGCCCAGCTCGATGGCGAAAGTCTCGAAGCCGAAAAGCTGTTTCGTGACAGGGTATTGTGCCTTGTAGGCGCATTCCTTGGCGCTGAAGATCAGCCGCGCTGTCCGTCCCTCTACGCCGAGTTTGTCGGGCAACAGCACCGTTTCTCGGACCTCCTCCGGCAGATCCTCATCCAGCTCCAGATCTACCCCGACCAGCCCCGGCCCGGTCACGGCCAAGGCCCAGCCGCCCGCATGCGTGATTGACCCCCGCACGCCCTCGGGCCAGACCGGCGCCCGGTCCGGCCCCATTGGCAGCGCCACATCGCGGCTCAAAGCCATTCGCGCCGCTGCCCGCCCGGCCGAGAATTCGGCCCGCCGCGCGGGGACCGCCCCGGCCAGCGCGGCCTCTTCTTCAGGTTTCAAGGAAACACCATCGACCGGCGCGATCCCCAGGGGCACCCCCGGAAACACCGACGCCGCCAGCCCGAGGAGCTGGCGGCGCAGGAAAGGATCGCCGGGCGCGCTCACCCCAGCTTGCTCAGCCGTTCCGCCCGCATCGCCCGGCGCTTGGACATCGCGTCCAGCCGCCCGCGCGCGGCCTCGGCCTCGACCGCCGGTTCGGGTGCTGCGGCCGGGGCGGCCACCGGCTTCAGCTTGCCGTCGATATGCCCGGCCAGCGCCGAGAGGACCGGGAAGCGGAAGACATCGGTGATCGACAGGCCGGGCAGCGACAGGCCCTCACGGATCTCGCGATGCGCCTGCACCGCCAGCAGCGAATGGCCGCCCAGCTGGAAGAAATTGTCCGATGGCTTCACCTCGGCCACGCCCAGCACCCGCTGCCAGATCGCCGCGATCCGGGCCTGCGTGTCCCCGGCATTGGCCGCGACGGGCGCGGCGATCACCGCCGGGCGCACCAGCCCGGGCGCGGGCAGCGCCTTGCGGTCAATCTTCTTGTTCGGCGTCAGCGGGAAGCTCTCCAGCCGCACCACGGCCGAGGGGACCATATGCGCCGGCAGCACCCCGGCCAGCTGCGCCTTCAGCCCGACGGGATCGGCATGACCCAGCACATAGGCCACCAGCCGCACGTCGCCCGGCTGATCCTCGCGCGCCATGACCACCGATTGCGTGACCCCGGGCAGGGCATCGAGCTGCGTCTCGATCTCGCCTAGCTCGATCCGGTAGCCGCGGATCTTCACCTGATGATCGGCCCGGCCGAGGAAATCGACCCCGCCATCGGCCCTGAGCCGCACCAGATCGCCGGTGCGATAAAGCCGCTCGCCGCCGATCTCCACGAAGCGTTCCGCCGTCAGCGCCTCGCGCCGCCAATAGCCGCGCGTGACCCCGGCGCCGCCGATCCAGAGCTCCCCTTCCTGCCCGAGCGGTACGGGGCGTTGGTCCTGATCCAGCACATGCAGCGTGGTATTGGCGATGGGCGTGCCGATGCCGACCACCCCCTCGCCACCCTTCGACAGCGCGGTCGTGGACCAGATCGTCGTCTCAGTCGGGCCGTACATGTTCTGCACCGGCCCGTCGACAATCCCGGCCAGATCGGCCGCCAGCGCGCCCGGCAGCGCCTCGCCGCCCACCATCAGATGTTTCACGTGCGACAGCGTGGCGCGGGCCTCGTCATTGCTGGCCAGCATGCGCGCCATCGACGGGGTGCACTGCAGATGCGTCACGCCATGGCGCTGGATCTGCGCGGCCAGCGAGAAATCGTCCGCCGCCAGCTGTGCCGGCGCGTTCGAGCGCTTCAGGACCTCGGCCAGCGGCCAGAGCCCTTCCAGCACCTGCGACGTGGGGATGCCGTAATCGATCAGGCAGCCGATCTCGCCCACGCCGATCTTCTTCAGCTGCTCGACCCGGCGCAGGCAATCCTCGACCGTGCCGAACAGGCCGCTGTCTTCGAAATAGCGGTTGAACGCATACTCCAGGATCCCGTCCACCTCGTCCTGGCTGAGCGAGCCGAGGTCGATGTCCATCGGGTTGCTGACGCCCTGCGGCTTCTTGAACGCGGGGAAGGCCCAGGCGTATTGCTTGACCAGCCCGGCGGCGGACAGAAGGTAGCTCTTCATCGGTCCGCGCGCGGTTTCCCGCGCCAGCTCCCGCGTCCGCGCCACATAGGTGTGCAGCATCAGGGTGACGGTGAAATCCTTGGGATCATGCCCCGCCTTGCGCAGGGCCTCGTGATAGATCCGGATCTTGCCCGCCACCTCGTCGATGGTCTGGCCCAGCAGATGGGTCAGCACATTGGCGCCGATCTCGCCCGCCTCGCGCCATGTATCGGGGTTGCCGGCGATGGTCAGCCACAGCGGCAGTTCCTTCGACACCGGGCGCGGCAGCGATTGCACGGCGCGCATCGTGCCGTTGTGGTCGAATTCCACCGCCTCGCCGCGCCAGAGCTTGCGCAGCTTGTCGATCGTGTCGAACATCGCCGCCTTGTTGTTCGGAACCGAGTTCTCGGGCCTCAGCACGAAATCGACCGGATGCCAGCCCGAGGCCATGCCCAGCCCCGCGCGGCCATTGGTCAGGTTGTCGATCACCGCCCATTCCTCGGCGATCCTCAGCGGATGATGCAGCGGCGCCACGCAGGAGCCCGAGCGGACGTCGATGTTCTTCGTCACCGCCGCCACCGCCGCTCCGGTCACCGAGGGGTTCGGATAAGGCCCGCCGAAGGCGTGGAAATGGCGTTCCGGCGTCCAGACGGCGCGGAAGCCGTGCGTATCGGCGAATTTCGCGCCTTCCAGCAGCAATTCGTATTTCTGCGGCCCGGGGCCGTCGTCATTGCCCCAGTAGAACAGGCTGAAATCCATCTTCTGGTCGAGGATCGGCAGCGAACCGCCCGAGACCATCATCCGGTCCTCGTCCGAGGTCAGCACCAGCTTGAAGCCGCGCGAGAGGGTCCAGAACAGTTCCAGCACCGAAATGTCGAAGCTGAGCGAGGTGACGGCCAGCCAGACGCCCGGAGGCTGATGCTGGATTCGGTCATCCATCCCGGCGAAGAAATTCGCCACATTGCGGTGTTCGACCATCACGCCCTTGGGCAGGCCGGTCGAGCCGGACGTATAGATCAGATAGGCGAGGTTTTCGGGCGCGGCGCCGGTTGCCGGGTTCGCCTCCGGGGCCGTGGCCAGCCGGGTGTCGGTGTCCAGTACCAGCAATTCGGCGGCATGCGCGGGCAGGGCGTCGATCAGCCCCGATTGCGTGACGATCACCGGCGCGCCGCTGTCGGTCAGGAAATGCTGCAAGCGGTCGGCGGGATAGGCGGGATCCATCGGCACATAGGCGCCGCCCGCCTTGAGGATGCCCAGCGCGCCGATCAGCAGCTCGGGCGAGCGGCGGGTGCAGAGGGCGACCGGCGTATCGGGCGCGATGCCGAGGCCCTGCAGCACATGCGCGACCTTGTTGGCGCGGGCGTTGAGCTGGGCATAGGTCAGGCTGATCCCTTCAAACACCAGCGCCACGGCATCCGGCGTGCGGGCGGCCTGCGCTTCGAACAGGCGGCTGAGGGTCTGGCTGTCGAAATCGCGGGCGGTGGCGTTCAGGCGATCCATGACCGTCCGTTCCGGCGCGCCAATCAGGTCGAGCGCGGCCAGCGGGGCCTCCGTCCCGGCCAGATGCGCGATCCGCGCGGCGAATAGGTCCAGCGTCGCTTCGTCCATGCGGCCCAGATCGGCCGACAGGACCAACCCCTCGGGTCCCGCGACCAGGCACAGCGCCGTGCCCTCGATCCGCTCGCCGGTCTCCGACAGGCCCAGTGCCGGGAGGGCCAGTGGCGCCAGCGCCGGGTCGCGGCCGATCAGGTCGCGGGCATAGGCGGGATGCGTCACCGCCACGGCCATGAGATCCAGGACCGAGGTCTCCAGCGCGCCCAGGCTCTCACCCTCGGGCATCATCGGCAGCCAGCCGGCGATATAGGCGGGGGCCTGGGCCTGCGCTTCAGCCGTGGCCCGGCCGCGATAGGCCCAGCCGCCCGGCACATAGGCGGCGATCACCGCCGCCGCCCGCGCCGCCGAAACCTCCGTCAGGGCGCGGGTGGCGATCCCCTGTCCCTGCGCCTTGGCGGCCAGTTCCGAGGGCGCGAAGCCGGTCAGGGCCTTGCGCCACCGTGCCTCGCCGGGTGCGAGCCGCGCCAAGGCCTCGGTCAGCGTCGGCGCGGGCAGGGGCAGAACCTCGCCCAGCGCCACGACCTCGCGTTCGGGCAAGCCGCCCAGACAGGTGATCCCGCCCAGACGGACCGCACCGGTGCCGCAGGCGATGACCGGCTCGTCACCGGCCTCCAACACCAGACCCGGCGCACCCTGACCCTCCACCGCCTCGGCCAGACCCACGGCGAAAACGCCCTTCGCGGTCTCGATCTTCGGCAGGGCCAGCGGGTTCCAATAGCCGCCGTGATCCAGCGCGCGCACCAGCAGCGCAACCTCAGCCGCCGGTCGCGAGAAATCGAGCCGCGCGGCCAGGGCCGGCCGGTCGTCGCGCTTGCAAAGCGTACGCTGGCTCAGATCCTGCGCGCGACGGCCGGGGATCCCGGCCTCCAGCGCGCCGACGACGAAGGGGAAACTCTCGATCGCGGCGGCATAGCACCGGGCGTTCAGCGAAATGGCAGTGTCGTCCGGCGCGATGTCGAACAGCGCCTGTTCGACGATATCGCCCTCATCCACGCCGCCCTCGATCAGATGCCAGGTAATCCCGTGCCGCGCCTCGCCTGCCATCAGCGCCCAGACCGGAGCATTGAGCCCGGCATAGCGCGGCAGCGGGCCGTCGTGGAAATTGACCGCGCCCTTGGCCGCGCGGGAAAGCAGCGCCTCGGGCAGGACCGAGAGGTTGGCGATGGACAGCAGCCAGTCGAACCCGGCCGTCACCCGATCCTCGATCCCCTTGCCGGGGGCGACGACCGGGATGCCCGCGCCGGTGGCCCAGGCGATGACCTCAGGGTTGCGGCTGGCCACCGTGACGATCCGGTGTCCGCGGCCGGTCAGAACCTTGGCGCATTGCACCAACAGGGATTCGTTGCCCACCAGGACACATGAAAACGGCGTCATCTCAACTCTCCTGCACAAGCCTTTTCGCGGGGCGCGATCCGAAGCTGTGTTTCAGAAGATCGCGGAGAAAATATGGCGGATTAACCTTGGGTTTGCGTTGCACGAGGACCCGGGCGCCATAGATCCCCAGCCCCGCCACATGCGCCAGCGTCGCCGCCATCGCATAGAGCCGCCCGTGGTTCTTTTCAAAATAGTACCGGCGTGAGCGGAACCAATACTCGGGCACCCGCCGCCATTCCTTCATCCCCGTGGACACCGAGCCCAGATGCATGACCCGGCTTTCCACCACATAGACCGTGGGCCAGCCCGCCATCGCCGCCCGGCGGCAGAGGTCGGTTTCCTCGAAGTAGAGGAAGAATGTCTCATCAAAGAGGCCAATCTGATCCAGGACCTTTTGCCGCATCAGGACCGACGCCCCCGCCAGCCAGTCCACCCGGGTCGTCTGCGTCGGCAGCGGCGGCGCGACGATGGCGTTTTTCAGCAGTTTCGACACCGGACCGGTCTTCGCCGCCCCCTCCAACTCGCTGGCGATCGAGGGGAAGCGGAAGGCCGTGGTATGTGGCGCGCCATCCTCGCCATGGATATGGCTGCCGGCAAAACCGACCTTGGGGTGGCTGTCCAGATACGCCACCAAGGCGCGGATCGCATCGGGCGCCGGGAAGGCGTCCGAGTTCAGGATATAGACGTAATCGGGTTTAGACCCGTCCGGCAGCCCGGCCTTGATCCCGACATTGTTGCCCGCGCCATAGCCGCCGTTGCGCCCTGACTGGATCACCCGCACCCGGAGCCAGTCGCGCGCCGCCTCGCTCATCGCCTCGAAACTGCCGTCCTGGCTGTCGTTGTCGACGATGGTGATGGCGCCCGGGATCCCCTCCATGGCGATCAAGGCAGCTTCGGTGGCTTTCAGCGTCATCTCCGCCGTCCGCCAGTTCAGGATCACGCAGAGCACGCTTTTCATGCCTCGGCCTCCGCGATCAGGGCTTTCAGTTTTGCCGCCATCACCCGCACATTCGGCTCCAGCACCATGCTGTCATGGTCGCCCGGCACCTCATGGACCGAGAGTTTCGGCATGAAGCGCGACCAGTCGTTGTCATCATAGACGTATTCCTTGGCCCGGCTGACCCAGCGCCCGCCGGTCACCTTCCAGTGCCGGTCCAGCGGCGGGCGGAACAGGGCGACCGGCGCGTCGTAGGTTTCCAGCGCGACAAAGGGCAGCGCCTCGCGGAACGCGGCCTCGATGGCGCGGTTGTGGAAACCGCTGTCGGCCTCGCCCGCCGCTTCATAGGCCATGCGCGCCTGCTCCCGCTGCCAGCGCCTCCGCTCGGCCAGCCATTCGCCCAGATAGGCCGGGCCCTTGCGGCGGAATTCGGCCAGCTTGATCATCGCCTTGTCGGCGCGGCTGAGCCAGGGCCGTTCCGGCAGCGGCGTGTCCAGCAGCGTGAGCAGCCGGACGTCCTCGCCTTCGGCCCTGAGTTGCCTGGCCATTTCCAGCGCGGTCAGACCCCCGCCCGAGAAGCCGCCCAGCAGATAGGGGCCATGGGGTTGCACCTGCCGGACCTCGGCCAAGTAGTCGCGCGCGGCTTCATCCAGCCGCCGGTGCGGTTCGGCGCCGCCCAGCAGACCCCGGGCCTGTAGTCCGTAGAAGGGCCGGTCCTTGCCCAGCAATTGCGCCAGATGCCGCAGGTTCAGCACGTTGCCGAACATGCCCGCCACCAGGAAGAACGGGGTTTTCGTCCCGCCCTCGCCCTCGTGCATCGGCACCAGGAATTCGTAGCGCTTGACCGGGGCGGCGACGGCAGGCGCCTCGCCCGTCTCGCTGATCCCGGCGATTTCGGCGACGCGGGCGGCGATCTTTTCCACCGTCGGCGCCTCGAACAGGACCGAGATCGGGAAATCCACGCTCCACGTCTTCTTGACCCGGGCAAAGAGGCGCACGGCGATCAGCGAATGGCCGCCCAGATCGAAGAAACTGTCTTCGACGCCGACGCCCTCGACCCCCAGCAATTCCTCCCACATCGCCACCAGCATCCGCTCCACATCGTTGCGCGGCGCGACATAGGCGCTGTCGAGGTTCGGACGCTCGAACTTCTGCCCGTCGCCGGTCTCGGCCTCCAGCGGTTGCGCGGCCTCGGCGATCAATTCCGGCAGCGTCAGAGATGAAATCACCACTTGCGACCGGCCGGTGCCCAGCGCCCGGAGGAAGGCCTCGCCCCCCTCGGCGGGCGTGATCCCCTGCGCCAGATTACGGGCCAGACGCGCCTCGCCCGGGCTGAGCGCGCGGTCATCGCCCGCGTCGCTGAACGCGACCTCGGAGGGCAACAGCGGCGCGGGCGTGCCGAAGCCGCCTTCCAGCCGCTTGATGGTAAAGCGCCGGATCTCGGCGCAGACCTGCCCCTCGGGCGTGGCCAGCGTCACGTCGAAACTGGCGAAACCGGGCTCGGCGGGGGCGATGCGGATATGGCTGACGATCTGCGCGGGCAGCGCGGAATAGACCCTCACATTGCCATAACTGACCGGCACCCAGAGCGCGCGGCCCTGATAACCGGGGATCAGCTCCATCGCCCAACCGGTCGCCAAATCCATCAGCGCCGGATGCAGGACATAACCCTGCTCCAGATCGGCGCGGAAGGCCTCCGGCAGCGACAGCCGGGCGATCCCCTCGCCCTGGCCATAGGCCACGCGGTTCAGCACCCGCCAGCGGGGGCCGAAATTCAGGTGATGCTCCTGCCCCGTGGCGATGCCGCCTGCATCCTCGCGAATGCCGGTCAGGCAGCGCGCTTCAAGCGCGGCCACGTCCAGCGTCCCGGCCGCAGGAATCGCCCCCATGGTCACCCGGGCCGAGGCGTTCAGGACAAAGCCCTTCCGGCCGCGCAGGCTGACCTCGGATCGCAGCGCGAAATCGTAGCCGGCGTCGGAGCGGGTCAGCACCACCTCCACCGCTTTCGGCTGATCCACCTCCACCGCGCGGAAGAAGGTCAGGTCGGCAATCTCGAAAGGCTCGACCTCGCCCTGCCCGTGCAGCGATTGCACGGCGATTTCCAGCATGCCGGTGCCGGGGACCAGCGCCTTGCCGTCCCTGGTCCGGTGTTCGTCCAGCAGCCACATGTCGGTCGAATAGGTCGCGGTGAAGCGCCGGTTCATCGCCGCGTCGAAACCCACGCGGTCCAGCAACGGCACCGTTGCGGGCGCGTCGGGCAAGGCGGGCGCCTTGCCGCTGCGGGCCGCCATCGCCTCGGCCGCCATGCCGACCTCAGCCCAGATCCCCCAATCGATGGCGGTGACTTTCGTCTTCCCGCTGCGGGCCTTGGCCCAGGCGTTCAGGTATTCGTTGGCGGCGACGTAATCGACCTGCCCGGCCGGGGCGGTGAGGGTCGAGGTCGAGGAGAAGACCACGATCCGCTCCACTGCGCCATCGGGCAGCAACGTGTCCAGCACCCGCGTGCCGTGGACCTTGGGCGCGAAGACCGATTCCACGCTGCCGACCGTCTTGGCGGCGAGCGGGGCGTCGTCGATGGCCCCGGCGGCGTGGATGATTCCGTGGATCGCCCCGAAGCGGGCCTTCGCCGCCTCCAGCGCGCGGCGCATGTCATCGATGTTGCAGACATCGGCCGCGGCGGTCATCACCTCGGCGCCGAGCGATTCCAGTCTCTCCACCTGCAGAATCCGGCGCAAGGCGGGACCGCCCTGGGCCTTCACCGCCTCCCATGCCGAACGGGGCGGCAGGGCGGTGCGGGCCAGCAGCACGATCTTGGCTCGCGAGCGCTGGATCAGTGCCTCGGCCACCGTCTGCCCGATCCCGCCGAAGCCGCCGGTGATGACCCAGACCCCACCCTGCGGCAGATCGGGAAGGGCGTCCAGCGGCTGCGGGCGCAGCCGCTGTTCGTAGCGCTTGCCGTCCCTCTGTGCTGCAACAGCGACCGAGGGCGTCGCCAGCAATTCTTCCAGCAACCCCGCGCTCTGATCCGGGCCGCGCTTGCGAGTCCGGGGCTCGATATCCAGCGTGGAAACGGTGATCCCCGGCATTTCATGCGGCATGACCCGGGCGGGACCGGCGATCAGCGCCTTTTCCGGCCAGCGCAAAACCTCGTCTCGGACCTGCGCCGCGCCGGCTGTGATCACAGTGGTATGGATCGGACCCGCCAGCCCTTCGGCGGCGATGGCCTGGCCGAGGAACAGCAGCGAATAGAACCCCTGTTCAACATGGGCCTGGAACGCGCTCGACCCCGGGCGGAAATGTTCCTCACCGCTCGCCAGCCAGAAATGGGCAATCCTTGTGGGGACCGTGCCGCGATGCACCAGATCCTGCATCAGCTGGTCATAGCCCTCGCGCCCGCGTTCGGGCGGCAGGCTATAGGCACTGTCGCCCCGGCGGCGGAAGGTGTCGCCGGCCTGAACCTCGATCACCTTCTGACCCCCGGCGCGCAACCGGGCGATGACCGGGGCGGCGATGCCGTCCTGATCGGCGAAGATGAGCCAGGTTTCGGCCATCGAGGCCAGCGCGGCATCCAGATCCGCCTCCACCTCGGCCGAGCGGGCGACCCAGGCGAGCCTTGTGCCCATCTGCGTGACGTCCTCGATCCGGGCGGGCAGCGCGACGGCGGTCTCCGCGACGGGTTTGGCGGGGGCGATGAAGTAGTCGCGGCGCTCGAAGGGATAGGTCGGCAGCGGCAGTTTCACCCGCCGCGCCTCACCCCAGATCTGGCTCCAGTCGAAGGTCCCGCCCAGCGCCCAGATCCGGCCCAAGAGGCCCATGTGGTAAAGGTCGTCGGCGATCGCTTCCTCAGGGTGGCGCAGGACGGCGAGAACCTGCTGACCGGGGACCGCGCCGTGCATCCGAGTGAGCGAGGAGAGCGCCTTGCCCGGCCCCACCTCGATCCAGATGCGATTGGGGTTTTCGGCAAGGTGAGAGACGCATTCGGCAAACAGTACCGTGTTGCGCAGGTGCTGCGTCCAATAGTCCGGGCTGGTCGCCTGCTCGGCGGTCAAGGGCTGGCCGGTGCGGTTCGAGATGATCGGCAGGCGCGGCGCCTGCAGCGGGATGGAGGCGAGGAAGGCGCGGAACTGGCCGAGGATCGGCTCCAGCATCCGGGAATGCGCGGCGATGTCGATGGCGATGCGCTGGGTGTCGATCCCATCCGCCGAGAGCCGCGCAGCCAGATCGACCAGCGCCGCATCGGGGCCGGAGACGACCGTCAGCTCCGGCGCGTTCACGGACGCGATGTCCAGATCGCCCAGATAAGGCGTGAGCGCCGCGACCGACAGCGGCACCGACAGCATCCCGCCCGCAGGCACCGTGTCGAAGAGCGAGCCCCGCAGATGCACCAGCGCGATGCAATCCTCAAATGACAGCACCCCGGCCAGACAGGCGGCGGTATTCTCGCCCATGGAATGGCCGACCAGCGCGGCGGGCTGGACACCCCATGCCATCAGCATCTGCGCCAGCGCGTATTCGGTGATCATGATCAGCGGCAACTGGACGGACGGCTGTTTCAGCGTCTCGTCGGCCGCAGCCTCGGCCCCCTTTTCGGGCAGCCACAGCGCGCGGATGTCGTAGGAGAGGCGCGGTTGCAGGATCTCCAGCCCCCGGTCCATCCATTCGGCGAAGACCGGCTCTGTCTCGTAGAGGTCGCGCGACATACCGGCGTATTGCGCGCCGCCCCCGGGGAACAGGAACACCACATCGGGATTGTCCAGCGCGGTATGGGTAAAGACCCGGCGCGGGTTGTCGGTCTCCAGAAGGTCCGCGGCTTCCTCGGCCGTTTCCGCCACCACCACCCGGCGCTTGTCAAAGGCGCGGCGGCCCTTGTGCAGGGTCCAGGCGGTATCAGCCAGGTCGATCCCCGGGTTGGCGCGTAGATGGGCCGCCAGCCCCTTGGCCTGCGCGTCGAGCGCGGATTTCGAGCGGGCGGAGAGGGTGAACAGCTGGAAGGGCCAGTCGGAGTCCTCGGAGGGGGCGCGGGCGGGCGCTTCCTCCAGGATTGCATGGGCATTGGTGCCGCCGACGCCCAGCGAGTTGATGCCGGCGCGGCGGGCATGGCCGCGCTGTTCCCAAGGCGTGAGCGCCGCGTTGACGGCGAAGGGGGAGGTGGCGAAATCAATCGTCGGGTTCGGCGCCTCATAGCCCAGGGAGGGCGGAATCTCGCGGTGATGCAGCGACAGCGCCACTTTGATCAGGCTGGCGACCCCGGCGGCGGTGTCCAGATGCCCGATGTTGGTCTTGACCGAGCCGATCTTGCAGAATTGCACGGCGTCGGTCTGGTCGCGGAAGGCTTGCGTCATGGCCGCGACCTCGATGGGATCGCCCAGATAGGTGCCGGTGCCGTGGCATTCGATGTAGTCGATGGTCTCGGCCGGGACATCCGCCACCGCCTGCGCCTCGGCCACGCAGCGCGCCTGCCCTTCGACCGAGGGCGCCAGATAGCCTGCCTTCTGCGCCCCGTCGTTGTTGATGGCCGAGCCCTTCAGCACAGCCCAGATGTGGTCGCCGTCCCTGACCGCATCGGCCAGCCGCTTCAGCACCACGCAACCGGCGCCGGAGCCGAAGACGGTCCCCTGCGCGCGGTGGTCGAAGGCGTGGCATTCGCCGTCCGGGCTGAGGATCTCGTTTTCCTTGTAGAGATAGCCGCGCATCTGCGGCAGCTCGATGGTCACGCCACCGGCCAGCGCCATGTCGCATTCGCCGCTCAGCAGGGCCTGCGCCGCGTAATGCAGCGCCACCAGCGAGGTGGAGCAGGCGGTCTGCACATTCACCGAGGGGCCGCGCAGGTCGAAGATGTGGCTGACGCGGGTTGACAGGAAATCCTTGTCATTGCCGGTGTGGCGCAACAGGAAGGCGCCCACGTCCCGCACCAGATCGCGGTTCGAGTTGATGTTGACCCAGTAATAGGTCCCCTGCCCGCAGCCCGCATAAACACCGATATTGCCCTCGAAATCCTCGGGCACCGTGCCGGAATCCTCCAGCGCCTCCCAGGCGACCTCAAGGAATTGCCGGTGCTGGGGGTCGAGGATCGCGGCCTCTTTCGGCGAGAAACCGAAGAAATCGGCGTCGAAACTGGCGAAATCCTTCAGCGGCGCGGCGAAGGGCACGTAATTCGGCAGGCGCATGACGGCAGGGTCTTCGCCCGCGGCCAGAAGCTCGTCCTCGGACAGACGGCGGATCGCGCGCAGGCCGCCCCGCAGCATCGCCCAATAGTCGCGGACCGATTCTGCCCCCGGAAGATGCGCGGCCATGCCGGTGATGGCGATATCGGTATCAGAAATTTCAACGGACATGGCAGGCCTGCGCAGGGATATTTACCACGAAACACTGGCGTTTCTTTGGGGCGAGAGTGGCCCGCCAATCGGGCCAAACGGTGGCGGGGGTCACAGCAGCGTCCGCGGTCCGCGGGCTCCGCTCGGACCGCGCGGCGGGGCCTCGGCCGGGCGCAGGCCCAGCACGACCCCGCCATGCGCCCGCCGCAACGAGTCGCGCTGCACGGCGTCAGTGGCGCGTTTCATCGCTTCGGCATAACCCAGAAGCGCCCCGGCGATGAGCCAGGTGAAAGGGATCAGCGTGGCGTTGGGCAGCATGTCCAGCATGTTCACCGCCAGGATCAGCGTCAGCGTACTGGCTTCGACGGGCAGGGGCGCGGCGCCTTTTCGTCGCGCCTGCCAGGTCAGGGACAGGACCGGCAGCGCCATCAGCCCGAACAGCGCCAGATACCCCAGCCAGCCGTAATGGCCGATGGTGATGATCCACTGGCCGTCCACCACGCTCTGACTTTCGCCGGTCGCCGGGTCGTAGACCGCGAACCGGCCCCAGCCGCCCCAGCCGAAGAGCGGCTTCTCCGCCACATGGTCGAGGATCCGCTGTTCGTTGGTGAAGCGGTATTCCAGCGATTCCCGCCGCTCCTCGCTGATCGTGGATACCTGGTCCAGGATCGCCCGCGTCGGCACCAGACCCGCGCCCCGCAGCAGCGGATAGGTGATCACCAGAAGCACGATCAGGCTGGAGATCGCCAGATGCAGGCGCGGCTTCACGATCAGCACCAGCGGCACGAAGATAAGCGTGTAAAGCAGCGGCCCCATGGATTTGGTCAGAATCACCAGGCCGAAACCGGCCAGCACCAGCAGCAGTTTCAGGCCCGACCGGCTGTCGGCCCCCCGCGCGGCGCGCAGCCGGGCGGCGGCGGCCATGGTGACCATGAAGGCGAAGAACGCGACCCAGAGCCCGTGCGGCATGAAGACGAAGGGCCGGTAGCCCCCCTGTCGGATCGCCTGGTTGAAATCGTGCTGGAAAAAGCCGTAGAGCCTGGTGTGCAGTTGCGGCGACATCCGCACCTCGTAGAGCATCGGCAGGGTATAGATCGCCCCGGCGATGACCAGTGCCAGCAGGATCTCGCGTAGGCCCTCGTCGGTCTTCAGCACCTCGCGCGCCAGGAAGAAGGGCAGCGCGAAGAAGATCTGCTGCACCAGCACCGAGGCGGAATCGTAGATCCTGAGTCCCGGCAGGCCCCAGATCTCCAGCGCGTTGGGATCGACCAGCCGCATGGTTCCGAAGGTATCGATGCCAAAGCGGATGGGATCGGTATTCGTGACCACGGTGACGACCGGGCTGATCAGGAACATGACCAGCAGCACCCGGCCGATCCAGGCCCGGGGCAACGGGTTCGGCATCTTGCCCCAGTAGGAAAGGCAGACGGCAAAGGCCATCAGGTTGGGGATGCTCTCCTTGTTCAGGGGCGGGATCAGCGGCAGGTCGATGGCGCTGATCTGCGGCAGCAGCATATAGGCGCCCAGGATCGACCAGATCAGCGCCCGGGTCTGCGGCATGACGCGGAAGAACCAGACGATCACCACCGGCCAGCCCAGCAGCGCCAGCAACGCAACGATATTGCCGATCTGGATCAACATGCCCGGTCACCCGTCAGGCGTTTCCGCCGCGTTCTTCCCACCATCATCTGCCCCGAGTACCGCCCCATTCTTGCCCTCTTGCGGGGCTATTCCGGCGGCGTCGTGGTGAATATACCCGCGACAGGCCGCCCTGTCTGCCCGAACCCGGGTAATCTGGCGGTGAAATGCGTCCAGACTATGGGGGTTTCGTGGAGTTTTCCTTTCCGCCCTGCACCGTCGCGGTGACCATGCCGGATGCCGGCGCGCTTCTGTCCGAGGTGAAGACCCGATTGCGGGCGGGCGAGGGTTTCGCGCTGGCGACCATCAACCTCGACCATCTGGTGAAACTGGCCCGGGACCCGTCCTTTCGCCCGGTCTATGCCGCGCAGGATCTGGTCTGCGCCGATGGCAATCCGATTGTCTGGCTGTCGAAACTGGCCCGCAGGCCCGTCTCGTTGGTGCCGGGCTCGGACATGGTGGTGCCGCTGGCGAGCCTCGCCGCGCGCGAAGGGGCGCCGGTTGCGCTGATGGGCTCCACCGCCGAGGCGCTGGCCGAGGCGGCCGAGGCGTTGAAGACCCGGGTCCCCGGGTTGCGCGTCGCGGCACAGATTGCCCCGCCCATGGGATTCGACCCGACGGGGGCCGAGGCCCGGCGGATCCTGCTGGACATCGCCGCCTCGGGCGCGCGGCTTACCTTCATCGCGCTGGGCGCCCCCAAGCAGGAGATGTTCGCCGCCTTCGGCCGCGAGGTGACGCCGCATATGGGCTTTGCCTCGATCGGGGCGGGGCTGGATTTCCTGGCCGGACGGCAGCAGCGGGCGCCGGAATGGGTGCGGGCCATCGCCATGGAATGGGCCTGGCGGATGCTGTCGAACCCCAGGCGGTTGGCCAAGCGCTATCTCGATTGCGCGCTGATCCTGCCCGGCGAGGCGATCAAGGCCTGGCGGCTGCGCGGGTCCTGACCCGCAGGCTTCCCCCCGTTTGAGATTGCATCCGCGCCCCTCGCCGGGCATGGTGACGCAACTTTTTCAACCGGGAGGAAATGATGAAAACCCGTGCCGCCGTCGCCTTCGAAGCCAAGAAACCGCTCGAGATTGTCGAGCTGGACCTCGAAGGCCCCAAAGCCGGTGAAGTGCTGGTCGAGATCATGGCGACCGGCATCTGCCATACCGACGCCTATACGCTGGACGGCTTCGACAGCGAAGGCATCTTCCCCTCGATCCTGGGCCATGAAGGCGCGGGCATCGTGCGCGAAGTGGGCGCGGGCGTGACCTCGGTGAAACCGGGCGACCATGTGATCCCGCTCTACACCCCCGAATGCCGCCAGTGCAAAAGCTGCCTTTCCGGCAAAACCAACCTGTGTACGGCGATCCGCGCCACGCAGGGCAAGGGGCTGATGCCCGACGGCACCACGCGCTTCAGCTACAAGGGCCAGCCGGTCTATCATTACATGGGCTGCTCGACCTTCTCGAACTTCACCGTCCTGCCGGAAATCGCGGTCGCAAAGATCCGCGCGGATGCGCCCTTCGACAAGGCCTGCTACATCGGCTGCGGCGTGACCACGGGCGTCGGCGCGGTGATCAACTCGGCCAAGGTGACGCCCGGCTCGAATGTGGTGGTCTTCGGTCTGGGCGGGATCGGCCTGAACGTGATCCAGGGCGCGCGCATGGTCGGCGCGGACAAGATCATCGGCGTCGACATCAACGACGACAAGGCGCAATGGGGCAAGATGTTCGGCATGACCGACTTCGTGAACCCCAGGAAGATCGACGGCGATATCGTGGCCAAGCTGGTCGAGATGACCGACGGCGGCGCCGATTACACCTTCGACTGCACCGGCAACACCATGGTCATGCGTCAGGCGCTGGAAGCCTGCCACCGTGGCTGGGGCGTTTCCACCGTGATCGGCGTGGCCGAGGCGGGCAAGGAAATCTCGACGCGCCCCTTCCAGCTGGTCACCGGGCGGGTCTGGAAGGGCTCGGCCTTCGGCGGGGCGCGCGGGCGGACCGATGTGCCGAAGATCGTCGACTGGTACATGAACGGCAAGATCGAGATCGACCCGATGATCACCCACACGCTGACGCTGGACGAGATCAACAAGGGCTTCGACCTCATGCATGAGGGCAAGTCGATCCGCTCGGTCGTGGTGTTCTGATGGAGAGGATCAACCGCTGGCGCTCGCACGGCGGCTGGCAGGAAGTCTGGCGCCACGACAGCGCCGAGACGGGAACGCCGATGGAATTCTCGATCTTCCTGCCGGATGGGGAAGGGCCGATGCCGGTTGTCTGGTATCTGTCCGGCCTGACCTGCTCTTGGGCCAATGTGACCGAAAAGGGCGAGTTTCGCACGGCCTGCGCGCGTCACGGGCTGATCTTCGTCGCCCCCGATACCTCGCCCCGCGGCGAGGGCGTGCCGGACGATGCCCAGGGCGCCTATGATTTCGGTCTTGGCGCCGGGTTCTACGTCGATGCGACCGAGGAGCCCTTCGCCCGGAACTACCGGATGCGCAGCTACCTGGAAAAGGAACTGCCCGCGCTGCTGGCCGGGCATTTCTCGGTCGATCTGGCCCGGCAGTCGATCACCGGCCATTCGATGGGCGGCCACGGCGCGCTGACGCTGGCGCTGCGCAATCCGGGGCGGTTTCGCTCGGTTTCCGCCTTCGCGCCGATCGTCGCGCCCTCGTCCTGCCCCTGGGGGCAGAAGGCGCTGGGGGGCTATCTGGGGCCGGATACGGCGGGCTGGGCCGAATACGACGCGGTGCGGCTGATCGAGGGCGGCGCGCGGGTGCCGGCGCTGAAGGTCGATCAGGGCGCGGCGGACGGGTTCCTGGACGGGCAACTGATGCCCGAGCGCCTGCTCGCCGCCTGCGAGGCCGCCGGGCAGCCGCTCGAATACGGGCTGCACGAAGGCTACGACCATTCCTATTACTTCATCTCGAGTTTCCTGAGCGACCACCTCGACTGGCACGCCCGGCATCTGGGCTGAGGGGTTTCGCCCTCGTTCCTCGGGCGACCAAGGCGGGGGGCCAGCCCCCCGCACCCCCCGCCAAAGGGGGTTTTCCACCCCCTTTGGATACCCCCGAGGATATTTGACGCGCAAAGATGACAGGGGCTTCGGCCCCTATTTGTATTCGATGAGCCGGGATTGCGACCGGGTCAGGCGGCGGGCGTGGTAGCGCAGCGCGCCGACAGCCTCGGGGAATTTGCCGAGCGTGTTGAAGAAGGCGCCGGCCCAGCCCAGCCGGGGTTTGAGGCGCAGCACCTGCAGCGGGTAGACCAGCACCAGAAGCAGCGCCGCCGGGTGGATCAGCGAGCCGAGGAGCGCCAGAAGCGGGATCGCCACGCCCCAGAGCCAGATCCGCCGCACCTCGGCCCGCCAATGCGGCGTCTGGGGCGTGGAAAAGCGCGCCGCCCCCTCGGCGAAGGCATGGCCGGCGCGTTCGCTGCGTTTCCACCACTGGCCGAAGCGGGTGATACCGGCGTCATGCCAGGTCATCTCGGCCTCGATCCGCCAGATAGTCCAGCCGCGGGCGCGGAGCCGGAGGCAAAGCTCGGGCTCCTCGCCGGCGATCAGATCCTCGCGGTAGCCGTTCACCGCGCTCACCGCCTGATAGCGCATCAGCGCATCGCCGCCGCAGGCCCGCGCCTCGCCCACCGGGGTGTCCCATTCGTGGTCGATGAGGGTGTTGTAGACGCTGGCCTCGGGGTGGCGCTCGCGGCGGCGGCCGCAGACCACCGCGGCGCGCAGGTTGTCCGACAGGAACTTCACCGCCCGCGGCATCCAGCCCTCGCGCAACACGCAATCGCCGTCGATGAACTGGACGTAATCGGGCGGGTCGGCTTTCAGCGCCTTCAGCCCGGCGTTGCGGGCCCTTGCGGCGGTAAAGGGGCGCGTCAGGTCGAGGTCGATCACCGTGGCGCCCATCGCCCGCGCCTCGGCCACCGAGCCGTCGGTCGAGCCCGAATCGACATAGATCACGCGGCGCACCTGGCCTTCCAGCGACTCGAGGCAGGCGATCAGCCGGGCGCCTTCGTTGCGTCCGATCACCACCGCATCGACTGTCGGCCCCCGTTTCGCCCGCGCCATCTTTCACCCCCGCTGCCGGGATTATGGGGGCGGGCCGGGTCCTGTCCAGCGTGCAGGTTTTTCTGGGCAAAGGCACCGCGATGTGTTGCATTCCTGCCTAACCAGAGGAGGAAAGACCATGCCCCGCGCGCAGATCGTCGGCTGGAGCCATTCGCAGTTCGGGAAGGCCGAGGAGCCCGATACCGAGAGCCTGATTGCCGGGATCCTGGCGCCCGCGCTGGCCCATGCCGGGATCGGGGCCGAGGATGTGGACGGCATCTTCGTCGGCGTTTTCAACGCGGGTTTCAGCCGGCAGGATTTCCAGGCGGCGCTGGTGGCGCTGGCCGATGACAGGCTTCGCCATGTCCCGGCGATCCGTTACGAGAATGCCTGTGCCACCGGCTCGGCGGCGCTTTACGGCGGCATGGATTTCATCGAATCGGGCCGGGGGCGGATCGCGCTGGTGGTCGGCGCCGAAAAGATGACGGCGACGCCCACGGCCGAGGTGGGGGATATCCTGCTCGGCGCCTCCTATGTGAAGGAGGAGGCGGAAGTGCCGGCCGGTTTCGCGGGCCTTTTCGGCCAGATCACCCAGAATTATTTCCAGCGCTATGGCGATCAGTCCGACGCGCTGGCGATGATCGCGGCCAAGAACCATGCGAACGGGGTGCTGAACCCCTATGCCCATATGCGCAAGGATTTCGGTTTCGACTTCTGCAACACGGTGACCGAGAAGAATCCGCACGTGGCCGGGCCCTTGCGGCGTACCGATTGCTCGCTGGTCAGCGACGGGGCGGCGATCCTGGTGCTGGCGGATGAGGAGACGGCGAAGTCGCTGAACCGCGCCATCGCCTTCCGCGCCCGGGTTCAGGCCAATGATTTCCTGCCGATGTCGAAGCGCGACGTGCTGGAGATGGCGGGCGCGCGCAAGGCCTGGGCGGGGGCGCTGGATCAGGCGGGGATGGGGCTGGAGGACCTGTCCTTCGTCGAGACCCATGATTGCTTTACCGTGGCCGAGATGCTGGAATACGAGGCGATGGGTCTGGCCGAACGCGGGCAGGGCCACCGGGTGATCCGCGAGGGGGTGACGCGCAAGGACGGGCGGCTGCCGGTCAACCCCTCGGGCGGGCTGAAATCGAAGGGCCATCCGATCGGCGCCACCGGGGTTTCCATGCACGTGATGGCCGCGATGCAGTTGGCCGGGGAAGCGGGCGAGATGGCGGTCCGGGATCCACGCATCGCCGGGGTCTTCAACATGGGCGGCGTGGCGGTGGCCAATTACTGCTCGATCCTCGAGCGGGTGAAATGAGACTGGATTTGTCGGCGGGGATCGCCCCGGTTTCCACCCGGGTGATGAATCTGGCGACCTTGCTGACCGAGGCGGCGCGGCGGCATCCGCAGGCGCCGGGGTTCCTGTGGGGCGAAAGATCGTGGCGCTGGGCCGAGATGGAGGCACGCTCTGCCGCCTTTGCCGAGGTGCTGGTCGAGCGTTTCGGCGTGCAGAAGGGCGACCGCATCTTGGTGCAATCCGCCAACAACAACCAGATGTTCGAGGCGATGTTCGGCTGCTGGCGGGTGGGGGCCATTTGGGTGCCCGCGAACTTCCGCCAGACGCCCGAGGATGTCGCCTGGCTTGCCGCCTCCGCCCAGGCCAAGGGTCTGCTGGTCGGGGCCGAGTTCGCTGCCCATGCCGCCGCCTGCGCCCCGCATGTCGATTTCACCATCGCCATCGGCGAAAGCACGTTCGCCGAGGATTACGAGGCGGTGATCGCCCCCTATCTGGGCCGGTCGCGCCCGGCCGTCGCTGTCCAGCGCGACGATCCCTGCTGGTTCTTCTTCACCTCGGGCACTACGGGGCGGCCCAAGGCGGCGGTCCTGACCCATGGGCAGATGGGTTTCGTGGTGACCAATCACCTCTGCGACCTGATGCCGGGAACCGGGCCGGATTGGGGCGGGCAGGATGCCTCGCTGGTGGTGGCGCCGCTCAGCCATGGTGCCGGCATTCACCAATTGGCGCAGGTGGCCCATGCCGTGCCGACGATCCTGACCACGGGCGCGAAGCTGGACCCGGCCGAAGTCTGGTCGCTGGTCGAACGCCACCGCGTGACGAACATGTTCACCGTGCCGACCATCGTGAAGCTGCTGGTGGAGCATCCGGCGGTGGACCAGCACGACCATTCCAGTCTGCGCTATGTGATCTATGCGGGGGCGCCGATGTACCGCGCCGACCAGATCACCGCGCTGGAGAAACTCGGCCCGGTGCTGGTGCAGTATTTCGGGCTGGGCGAGGTCACGGGCAACATCACCGTCCTGCCCCCGGTGCATCATTCCGCCAGCGAGATGAAGTTGGGCACCTGCGGCTTCGCGCGGACCGGCATGCAGGTCATGGTCCAGCGCGAGGATGGCAGCGAATGCGCGCCGCTGGAAACGGGCGAGATCTGCGCCACCGGCCCCGCCGTCTTTGCCGGTTATTTCAACAACCCCGAGGCCAATGCGAAATCCTTCCGCGACGGCTGGTTCCGCACCGGCGATCTGGGCCACAAGGATGCGGAGGGCTTCGTCTATCTGACGGGGCGCTCGTCCGACATGTACATCTCCGGCGGGTCGAACATCTATCCGCGCGAGATCGAGGAGAAGATCCTGCTGCATCCCGCCATTTCCGAGGTCGCGGTTCTGGGCGTGCCCAGTGCGAAATGGGGCGAGGTGGGGATGGCCGTGTGCGTGGCGGGGGCCGGGGTCACGGGGGCCGAGCTGCTGGCCTGGCTGGGCGACAAGCTGGCCCGCTACAAGCTGCCGCAGCATGTGGTCTTCTGGGACGAGATGCCGAAATCGGCCTATGGCAAGATCACCAAGAAGATGATCCGCGAGGAATTGGAGCGCCGGGGCGAGGTGCCGCCTGCATGATCGAGCGGCTGGTTCATCCCGGCCCAGCCCCTTCCCGGCGCTGGGCGATTGCCTCGTGCCATGCCGAGCCGGTCGAGCTGGTTCTGCCGGTGGCGGAGCGGTTGGCGGAGTCGGTGGCGCTGGGTCTTGCGGATTATGACGGCGGTTGGCTGGTCATCGAGGAAGCGCCGCTCGCCGCCCTCGATTTCGTCATCCCGGGCGAAGATCCGACCGGCGCCCATGCCGCCTGGTACGCCGGCCCCTATCGGATGGGCGCGGGGCGGATCGTGCATCTGGGCCTGCATGCAGGGCGGAAGCAGGGTGGCGCCTGGCTGCATGGCCATGGCAGCTTCGCGGCGCCCGGGTGGGAGGGGCCGGATTTCGGCCATATCCTGCCGGTCGAGAGCCGTCTGGCGCAGCCGGTGCGGGCCCGCGGCTGGGGGCTGCGCGGCGCGCGGCTGGAGGTGACGCCCGATACCGAGACGCATTTCCCGCTGTTCCATCCGGTGGCGCTGGGCGGCGGGGGGAACGCGGCGCTGGTGACGCTGCGGCCCAATCAGGACCTGACCGAGGCGCTGGAGGCCGCCCTGGCCGAGGCGGGGATCACGGATGCCCAGGTCTTCGGCCTGGGGTCGGTGGTGCGGCCGAAGCTGGAGGGTCAGCCCCGGATCGACAGTTATGCGACGGAACTGCTGTTGACCGAGGGTGTGATCCGCCGCGGCCGCGCTCGGCTGGGGGTCGAGGTGGTGACCCTGCAGGGCAGCCGCCACCGGGGGGTGCTGGAGCGCGGGGAGAATGGCGTTTGCATCACGGCGGAGTTGCTGGTGGTGGCGGAGCCGGGGAAGGTGGGGTGAAACCCCACCCTACCGCTCGGCGATGGGTGCCCGGGCGCTGGCACCCTGCGAACAACGGGAACCGGCCATCCCGTAGGGTGGGGTTTCACCCCACCGGGCGCCTTCGCGGAAGGAGGGGCGCGAATGTCACCTCATCAGGTGACCACGGGTCCGGCACGGCGGCGCAAGCGCAGGATCGGAGAGATCGGTAGGGTGGGGTTCCACCCCACCCCATTTAGCCGCCGGAGGAACGGAGCGGCATTTTCCCGCAGGGTGCGTGCTCGCGCGCACCGTCCCCGGATCAGAACCCCGCCAGCACCAGATCCGCATGGTCGGCCAGATAGACCCGCAGCCAGGGCGTGAACGCCTCCGGCCTCGTCGCGATCTCGGCGTGCAGGGCCTCGGTGTCGACCCAGCGGATCGCGGCGACTTCCTCGGGGTCGGGGGTGACCACGGGAGGCACGTTGCAGACACCGAGAAACAGATCGACCACCTCGTGCTCGATCATCCCGCCGCCCACCTCGGCGCGGTATTCGACCACGCCCCGATGCTCCAGCGCGACACCCCGGATCCCCAGCTCCTGCGCCAGCCGCCGCTCGGCGCAGGCCAAGGGCGACTCGCCCCAATGGGGATGCGTGCAGCAGGTATTCGCCCAGAGACCCGGCGTGTGATACTTCGCCAGCGCCCGCTGCTGGATCAGCAGCTTCCCCCCGGCCACCACGAAGACCGACACCGCCGGGTGCCTGAGCCCGCGGCGGTGTACCTCCAGCTTGTCCATCGGCCGCAAGGCGCCGTCGATCCAGGCGGGAATATCCTGCGCCATGCTGACCCCCATCGTTTGCGCGCTTCTAGCGCCAAGCAGGGCAAAGGGGAAAGGGTCAGATGAACCCGAGTTGCAGGGCCGCAGCCAGCGCCAGTGCGATCAGCACCAATCCGCCCAGGCCCCAGATCAACACCCGCCGCCGTCTTTCCCGCACGCTCATCGTGAAGGGGATGGAGATCACCGGCCTGAGTTGCAGATCGCGCTCCATCCGGGCGGCGGTACGCATCACCGGCTGCATCCATTCCAGCCCATAGGCCAGCATCAGCCCCAGCATCAGCCCGGCGACGACGCCCATGGCGGCAACCACCTTGCGGCTGCGCGACACCGGGTATTCCGGCACCAGGGCGCGTTCCAGAAGTTCGAAGCGTTCGGCCTGCTGGTCATCCTCGATCCGGGCGCTCAACTCGGCCTCGCGGCGGCGGTCGGCGGCGGCGGTCAGCTGTGCCTGAAGCTGTTCCATCCGCCGGTTCATCGCCAGAACCTGCTGCTCGTATCCGGGCGAGCGGGTGAGGATGTCCTGGATCTCGGCGATGCGGGCGCGCATCTCGCTTTCCTGCTGGGTCAGCTGATCGACCGTGTCGCGCAGCGACGCCACCTGCCGCTGCACGACAGTCCGGGTCGAGGTCTCGTCCAGCGTGTCCAGCTCGCTCTGCCGGGCGCTGAGATCGGCCTGAAGATCGCGCAGACCGTCGATCAGCCGCGCCCGCTCGGCCCGCCGCAGGGCGACCGAATCGGACAGGAAGGCCTCGTTCTGCGAGCGGAAATCGGCGATGTCCTGTTCCAGAGTGGCGATGCTCTCTTCGAGCCGGGCCTCCTCGGCGCGGAAGAAATCCAGCGCCTGCTGGGCGTTCGACTGCCGCGCATCGACCGAGCGCTGGACAAGCTGCCCGGCCAGTTCATTGGCGATATCGGCCGCGGTCTGCGGGTTGTCGGCATCGGCCGAGACCACCAGCGCCGACAGCGAACCGTCGCGGGAAAAGCCCTGCTGCGCGGCGGCAATCGAGGTGATGGTGAAACTGCGGCGCATTTGCGCGACCTGCTCGGACGGGTTCAGGGGCATTCCTTCGAACAGGCGATGGCGCTGGGCCAGGGCCAGAAGCGCGTCGCGCGACATGAGTTGCTGTTCGATAACCTGCACACGGCGGGTGACGTCGGTGCTGGCAGCGCCGGTTCCATCCTCGCTGGCGGCGACGATCACCGGGTTGATGACCTGGATCACGGCGCTGGCGGTATAGACGCGGTCGGTGTTCATGGCCAGGATCACGCCGGCCAGCGCGCCCAGCAGGGTCGTCAGCGCCATCAGGCGCCAGCGCCGGCGCAGCCAGCTGAGGATCTCGTGCAGGTTCTGGATCGGTCCCATGGTCGCCCCCCCTCAGCCCTTGCGCCGTACCGCACGCGGGTCGCGGTCTTCGGACTTGTTCAGGATCACGCCCAGAAGCGGCACCTGACCTTCCAGCACGCGCTCGCATTCCAGCACATCCTGCGCCGTGGTGCGCAGCCCGTCGGCCACCAGGATCACCGCGTCGAGCTGCGGCAGCAGTGCGGGCAGGACCGGGTCCTTCAGGACCGGCGGCAGATCGTGGATCACCACATCGGGGCCGATGCAATCGATCAGGCCGCGCAGGGCCTGCACGGCCTCGGGCGCCATCATCCGCTCGGCGGCCTGCGGCAGGCGCGAATCGTTCAGGGCCAGCGCCAGGCAGCCGCCCACACGGCGCAGATGCGCCTCGGGCGGGGTCATGCCGTCCAGCACCATCTCCAGCGGGCCGGGGGCGTCGAGGCCCAGCAGATCGGCCAGGCCCGGCGCGTCCAGGTCGCTGTCCAGCAACAGGACGCGCAGCGTCTCCAGCCGGGCGATGCTGGCGGCGAGGCCCGCGGCGATGAAGCTGCGTCCGGCGCCGCGCGTGGCCGAGGTGACGCCGATCCGGCGCCAGCCCTTTTCGGCGGTGATGCGCAGCAGCTGGCTGCGCAGTTGGTCCATCGCCGCCCCGGCGGGCGTATCGCGGGCGATCGACGGCGCGCGGCCGGTCACTTTCAGGCGGTTCACATCCTCCCGAATGACCGCGATGGCCTCCCAGGTCTCCTCGATCTCCGGGCGGCGATGCGTCCGAACCGGCGCGTTGCGACGTCCCGGTTCCTGGGCGGCGGCATCGACCCGGCCCTGCAGGATCGGCTGATGGGCGATCCGGCGCGAGGGCGGGGTTGGCGCCTCGCCCTCCTCTGCCGAGCGCCAGCCCAACCGTTGTTCAAGTATACGCGTATTGACCATAACCGACCCTTCGCGACGGCCTGCGGAGCGTCCGCGCCCCGCCATTTAACCCTCTGTTGACGGGAAAGCCTGTCACAAATAGGGCAGAAGCATGGTCATTGTCGATGAAACCGGCGCGAGTCAGAGGCCGAAGATGACCGACAGCTGGTCGCCATGGACCGACAGCACCACGGTCAGCAACACCAGCGCCACGGCGGCCATCACCGCGTCATGCAGCGCGTCCCAGGCGCCGTATTTGCGCGCCAGCCGCACCTGCAGCGGGTAGCTGAGCAGCGCGGTCGAGGCCATGGCGATCGGCGCGCCGGGGATGCCCAGCATCGGCACCAGGATCAAGAGCAGCGTCACCAGAAGCGCGGCCCGCGTGGCGTTCAGCGTGAAGAAACCGCGCGAATCGCCCGAGGCCAGCGTCACCTGGTCATAGGTCAGCCCCAGCATCTGCGGCAGCAGCGCCATGGACACCATGACCGTCACCGCGCCCGAGGCGGCATAGCGCGAATCATAGAGCAGATCGACGATATAGACCCCGCCCAGGGCCAGGGGTGCGACCCCCGCGATCAACAGACCGGACAGCATGAAGCGGATGCGGCGCAGATGCAGGAAATTCTCGCGCGATTCGGAGGGCGGCGACGAGCGGTAGATCGGGATCATCAGCCGCTGCACCAGCAATTGCCCCAGCATCAGCGGGAAGCCGGCCAGGAAGAAGCCGATGTTGTAAAGGCCCAGCTGCTCCATCGACAGGAAACCGCCAAGGATCAGCTTGTCCGATTGCAGGACCAGAAAGCCCGCCACGGTGGAAAAGAAGATCCAGCGCCCGTAATGGATGAGTTCACGCGCGCAGTCGCGGTCCAGCTGGATCCGGTTCACGATGCCGGGCAGAATGACCCAGGCCAGGCCCGCGCGGGCGGCGGCGGCGACCAGGTTGCCGATGACCAGCGCCCAGATGGATTGCGTGGCCCAGGCCAGGATCAGCATGGCGGTGATGCTGATGACCTGCGCCGTCACCTCCAGCAGGGTCAGACGACCCAGCAGCATATGGCGCGAGGCGGTCTCGGCCCGGGTCGGCTCCAGCGCCAGCAGCGGCAGGCTCAGCGCGGCGACCGGGATCAGCTGCGACAGGATCGGTTCCTCGTAGAACCACGCCACCGGCCAGGCCAGGGCGCAGGCGGCGGCGAACAGGATCCCGGCGCGGATCATGTTCAGCGTCCAGGCGGTGTTCAGGAACGCCGGATCGTCGCCGCGCCTGGACGATTGGATCGCGGGCTGGATGCCAAGGTCCGACAACATGGTCAGACCGACCAGCAGCACCGTGACCAGCGCCATGGTCCCGAAGGCCTCGGGGAACAGCAGCCGCGCCAGCACCAGGTTCGAGCCGAAGCGGATCGCCTGCTGCAGACCGAAGCCCATGATGGTAAACATCGACGACCGCATGATGCGGCTGGTCAGGCTGTTCCGGGGCTTTTCGATCATCATCGCGGCAGCATGGGACACGTCTACACTCCGAAAAAGTGGGTACTTTCAGGTCGCCGCTTCAAGGAGGGCCTCTAACATTCAACGCAATGAAGGTTAATTAGGGCGGCAGTGTGGCGCGGTCTCCTGAATTGCGGCGAAAATGAGGCAAGCGCCCCGGCGCGCCATCGCCGCGTCAATTCCCTCAGCATTTCTTGAATTTGCCTGAATTGACGCCTAGCCCGGGGGCCAACCAGACAGCCAAGGTGACGGCGTGAAGATCGGCTACATCCTTAACACTTACCCCTCGCCCTCACAGAGCTTCATCCGCCGCGAGATGCGCGCGCTGGAGCGTCGGGGGGTGGCCGTGCAGCGTTTCGCGATGCGGCCCTTCGACGGCGATCTACCCGATCCCGCCGACCGGGATGAAAAGAAGGCGACCGAATACGTGCTGGCCCGCGGTCTGCCGGTGCTGCTCTGGGCGGTGTTCGTGATGGGTTTGCAGGCGCCCTTGCGGATCTACAAGGCGCTGTTCCTGGCACTGAAGGCCAGTCGCGGGTCCGAGGCGGGGCTGGTCAAGCATCTGATCTATTTCCTGGAAGCGGCCTATGTTGCCCGCCGTTTGGGTGAGTTGCAGATCGACCGCCTGCACGCACATTTCGGCACCAATTCGGCGACCGTGGCCATGCTGGCGGCCGAGATCAGCGGCAAGCCCTTCTCCTTCACCGTCCATGGACCCGAGGAATTCGACAAGCCCGCCGCCATTGCCCTGCCGCTGAAGCTGCAGAAGGCGGAATTTGCGGTGGCCATCTCGTCCTTCGGGCGCAGCCAATTATGCCGGCTGGTCGATTACCGGGTCTGGCCGCGCATCAAGGTCGTGCATTGCGGGATCGAGCCGCAGCATTACGACGCCGCCCGCCCGATGCCGGTGACACGGCCGATGACCATGGTAAACATCGGCCGCTTCGTCGAACAGAAGGGCCAGCTCATCCTGATCGAGGCCCTGGCCGAGGTCACGCGCCGCGGCGTCGATGTGAAGCTGGTGCTGGTCGGCGACGGCCCGATGCGCCGCCCGATCGAACGCGCCATCGCCCAGTCGGGCCTGGGTCACCGGGTCGAGATCACCGGCTGGCTGGATGAGGCCGGTGTCCGGCGCCAGATCGACAATTCGCATGCGCTCGTACTGTCCTCCTTCGCCGAGGGGCTGCCGATGGTGGTGATGGAGGCAATGGTCTCGGCCCGGCCGGTCATTGCCACCTGGATCGCCGGCGTGCCGGAACTGGTGCAGGACGGCCGCACCGGCTGGATGGTGCCTGCGGGCGATGCGCAGGCGCTGGCCGAGGCGATCACCCAATTGGCCACCAGCCCCGACGACAAGCTGCGCCGCATGGGCACCACTGCCCGGGCCCGGGTCATGGTGCGCCACAACATCGATACCGAGGCCGCCAAACTGGCCGCGCATTTCTGTCAGCGACCGCGCACCCAGCCGGTCTGATTGCCCCAGCCCGCGCGCACCGCGATCTTCACCGCGGCATAGACGCCGAAGGCCACGGGATCGGCCAGCGCCCGGCGGATCAGCCAGCCCTTGCCGGGGGCATCCTTGCCCTCGTTCGCCATCAGCGCGGGTTCCAGCGCCATCAATTCGCTGACCCCCTGATCCTGCCGCCGGCGGACCCTGACCAGCCGGTCGAAACCCTCGACCAGTGGCCAGCGATAGGTGGCGGGAACCTTCACCCGTTCAGCGGGCGTGAACAGCACGCGGATATAGGTGTCGTCGCTGATGATGCGGGGAAAGGTCCCCCAGCGCGCCCGCCCTGCCCCGTTCACCGCGTAAAGGCCGAAGCCCGGCACGCCCTCGGCCACGAAGGGCAGCCGGGTCCAGAACCGGGCGAAGGCGCGCGTGACCCAGCTTTCCGCCGTCACCACCGGTGTGCCCGAGGCATAGCGCGCCCCCTCGCCCGCCAGCGCCTCGGCGATCTGGCCCATGAGGGGCGGCGAGACCAGGACATCGGCGTCCAGGTAGACCCGCGCCGGAAAATCCGCCATCGCCTCGCCCGCGTCCAGCGCCCCCATCTTGCCCAGCGCCGGCAAGTCCATCACCGACAGGCTCCAGCCCCGCGCGGCGAAGGCCGTGGCATGCGACAGCGCCCGGGACACGGTGTCGTCGGTGCAGCCATTGGCGGCGACGATGACCTGCGCGCGCTCCGGCCCTGTCGAGGCCAGCAGCGCAGAGAGGCAGGCATCGATATAGCCGGCCTCGTTGCAGGCGGGGATGACGATGGACAGGCTCACCGGGCCGAAGCCTCCATCAGCGCATCCCAGCGCGGCGTGGAATCGTCGAGGTGGCGCAGATGACCCCAGGAGCCCCAGACGCTGGGCCGCGAGACATCGTTGAAGGCGACGAAGGGCGCGGGGGTCAGGGCCTGCCAGCCGCGGATCAACTCGCGGTAAAGGTCGCCCATCTGCGGCGAATAGTTCAGCGCCTCGAAGAAGGCGATCCGCTCGTCGTCCTGATGGTCGCGGGGATGCGTCACCACATGCGTGCCGCCCTCGTACATGACCAGCGCCATGCCGTGATCGGCTGCCACCTGCGCGTGATGGACAAGCGTGCGGTCCAGAAGGTCGCGCACCGAATTGTCCGGCCGGCCCGAGACCGAGCCATCCCGCAATTCCTGCGCCGCCCAGTCGATGGCGCGGTCGAAGCGATGGGCCTCGACATACTCGGCCAGCGCCCTTGCGCCGAGGCCCTGCGCCCGGCCCTGCGCCTCGGCGGCGGCGCGGCTGTCGGCCAGCCAGCGCCCCACCAGATCGGATTTGGATTCCGCCTGCAACTCGCCGCTGAAATAACCGGTGACGGCCAGCACATCGAAGAATTCATGCGGCGGGCGATGATTGGCGGGATCCTCGGCCATGAAATCGGGGGCGTCCAGCATCACGCCCTCCAGCCCGAGCCAGGCAGTGAACAGGCCCAGCACCCGGACCCGCCGCGCCTCGTCGCCCTGATAGATACCGTCGATCAGCCGCATGACCTCGGCCGCCCGGACGGCGCCATACTGGACCCAGGCGGAATCGACGTTCCAGCGCCCGCGTCCTGTCTGGTCGGCCCAATGCGCCTGATCGAACTGCCAGTTCCAGATCTCGTTCGAGAATTCGTACCAGGCGCGCAGATCGGGGCGGAGGCCGTCATGCACCATCTGCGCGAACTGGCCGACGAAATCGTCATCAGCCAAATGCGGCAGGGTGAACCAGGGTTCGGCGCCGGTCTGGTTGGCGAGTTGCAGCATGATCTCCAGCGGCACCCCCCGGCGCGACCAGGAGTAATCGCTGACCTGCGGCCGGTCCTGCCAGCGGCTCAGCGTGGAATGGTTGGTCAGCATCCAGTCCATGAAGCGCAGGATCTCCATATCGCCCACCAGCGCCAGCCAGTCGGGGTTGAAGACCTCGCCCCGCGCCGCAGGCTCGAGGTTGCGCTCATGCACGATCCGCAGATTGCGCAGGGTGCCGCGGTTGAACTGGATCAGCACGCCCCCCTGCCCCGGTGTATAGTCGAAGGTCGCGCTGTTCTCGCCATAGCGCACATTGCGCGCGGCGCCGTCGAAGCCGAGGTTGGCGTTGCCCTCCCAGCTGGCGTGCCAGGTGCCGGCGGCCGAGGTCATCTCGGCCGGCAGCTCGTTCAGCACGAAGGTCGAGATGCGGCGCAGCCCACGGGGAAAGGCCACGACCCAGCCGTCCGCATCCAGCGCGCCCGCCGCGAAGAGCGCCGGTTCGTCCATGCCGCCCCAGCCCTCGCCGGTGTGGCCGGTCCAGCGGCTGGCGCTGCGCATCACGTCGAGGAAGGGCAGCTCGGTCGACCAGCCCGCGACCTCGGCCAGGTTCAGGCCCAGCGCGCGCCGCCCCTCGCGCGGGGCGGTGTCGATCTGGGCCGCGGCGGGCAGCGCCAGGGCCAGAAGCAGGATCAGCGCGCGGCACAGGGCGCGCAGGGGCGAAAACGGCATGGCTTGGGATCCCTTTGGCGGCCAAGGGCCAATTTAGGATGGACTTTTCCCGAGATTCCAGCGTTTTCTCCATCGCAGGGAAAAAGGGATAGACGCGCCGGAATGGCATCGCTGGTCATGCTCTCGCCCGCCCCGGTCGTCGAATTGCCGGGGGGCGAAGTCGTCCTCGACGTGAAATTCGTCGAGGGCATGAAACTGCATTGCCAACTCTGGCCCGGGGCCGTGCGCTGCGTCATGCGCCGCGGTCCGCACCAGATCGACGCGCCGATGCGCTATTCGGTGGCGCAGCTGGGGTTCGACCTGATCGTGCTGGGCGCCGATGCCCCGGTGCCGGACCTGCTGCTGGACAGCGCCACGCTGGTTTATGTTGCCGCCGATGACATGAAATACCTCCACCTGCCCAAGGCGATGGAGGGGCGGCTCGGCAAGCTGGTCTACACGATCGAGGAGCCGCTGGGCGGGCGCATCGCCCATGCGCTGGCCGCCAGCCCCTCGATCCGGCGCAAGCTGGGCGGGACCTGGTGGAACCTCAGGCGCGAAGGCGGGCTGAAAGCCGCGCTCAGGGCTGCAGACGGCGTGCATTGCGACGGCTACCCGGCGCATGACCGTTACCACCGGCTCAATCCCCGCTCGCTGCGCTACCTCGACAACCGGATGCGCACGCCGATGATCGCCCGCCCGGCCGAACAATCCGAGCGCGCCGCGCATCTGCACCGGGGCGAGCCGCTGCGCCTGGCCTGGTTCGGGCCGGTCGACGCGATATCGGGGGTCGGGGATCTGCTGCCGATGGCCTTCCTGCTGCGCCAGCGGGGAATCCCCTTCCGGCTTGAGATGTTCGGCACCGGCCCGCTGGCGTCGCGGATCCAGGACGGGATCGACGGGCTGGGTCTGGGCGATCAGGTTTCGCTGAACGAGCCTGGTCCGTTTGACCCGGTGCTGGTGCCGCATCTGCGCCGCTCGGCCGATCTGTTCCTGGCGCCTCTCAGCCTGTCCTCGCCTCAGAGCGCCTATGTTGAGGCTTTGGGCTGCGGCTTGCCGATCCTGGGCTACGGCAACCGGATGTGGCGGCGGATGCAGGCGGAATCGGGCGCGGGCTGGGTGGTGCGTCGGGGCAGCGTGCAGGGGCTGGTGCGCCAGATCGCCGCGTTGGACCGCGACCGGGTGGCGATCATCGAGGCCTCGCGCAAGGCGGTGGACTTCGCCCGGGCCAATGCCTTCGAGCAGGTCTTTGCCCGGCGGATGAATGACCTGCGGACCATCGCCGGGGTGGAGTGACCCCCGTAGGGTGGGATTTCATCCCACCCCTGGGCGCTACCTCGCGATCCGCGCGGCGATGGCGGGCAGCTCGGCCCAGTCGCTGAACGCCTCGCTATGCGGCAGTGCCTCGATGGGATTCTTGCGATAGCCTTCGGTGAAAAGCGCGAAGGGCACGCCCGCCGCCTTGGCCGTCGCCGCATCGACCTCGCTGTCGCCGACGAACAGGCAAATGCCCTCGCCCAATTCCTCCAGCGCGGCTTCCAGCGGCTCGGGATCGGGTTTCATCCGGGTCAGGCTGTCGCCCGCGAAAACCGTCTCGAAGAGGTCGTCCCAGCCGAAATGCTTCAGCACGGCGCGGGTCGGCACCATCGGCTTGTTGGTGCAGAGGCCAATGCGCCAGCCCTGCGCCTTCAGCGCGTCCAGCGCCTCGGCCACGCCGGGATAGACCTGGGTCAGGTCATGCGCCTTGCGGTATTCCTCGGCGAAGACGGCGCGCATGCGCTCGGTCCGCTCGGGGATGTTGGAACCCGCCGTCGCGCGCTCCAGCCGTTCGACGAAGACCCGCGCGCCGTTGCCGACGAAGCTGCGGGTCTGCTCCAGCGTGACCTCGGGCAGGCCCTCGGCCCGGACGGTGGCCGAGGCAGCGTGGTGGATGTCTGCGGCGCTGTCGATCAGCGTGCCGTCCAGGTCGAAGACGATTCTCATGCCGGAACCGCGTTCAGCGGCCGCTCGCGGATCGGCAGATGCACGATAGCCGAAAAGGCCCCGACGCCGACGCCGACCCACCAGACCAGGGTGTAATCGCCATAAAGGTCATACAGCGCGCCGCCCAGCCAGACGCCGAGGAAGCCGCCGATCTGGTGGCTGAGGAAGACGAAGCCATAAAGCGTGCCCATGTAGCGCAGCCCGTAGATATGCGCGACCAGGCCCGAGGTCAGCGGCACCGTGGCCAGCCACAACGCGCCCATCAGGAGTGAGAAGATCAGCACCGACCCGGGCGTGATCGGCAGCGCGATGAACAGACCCGCGATCACGGTGCGGGCCAGATAGATCCCGGCCAGCAGGTATTTCTTGGTCCAGCGCTTGCCCGCCCAGGCTGCGGCCAGCGTGCCGCCGATATTGGCGAGGCCGATCACGGCGATGGCCAGCGCCCCCAGGGCCGAGGTGGTGGTGATGCCGATCCCGGCCAGGAAACTGTCGGGCGCGATGGCGCCGCACATCTCGGTCACCATCGCCGGGAAATGGGCGGTGATGAAGGCGAGCTGATAGCCGCAGGAGAAAAAGCCGAGGAAGATCAGCGAGAAGGACGGATCCTTGAAGGCCTGGGTCAGCGCCTGGCCCAGCGATTGCTGCAGCTCGGCCTTGGTCGCCATGGCGGGCGAGCGCATCATCGGCAGCACCAGCAGCACGGCCAGGATGGCCACGGCGAAGATGATGAACACGGTCTGCCACGGGTAATAGCCCAGCAGGATCTCGGCAATGGGCGCACCGATCACCTGCCCCGCCGAGCCCGCGGCGGTGGCAACGCCCAAAGCCAGCGAGCGGTTCTCGTCCGACGCCGCGCGGCCGACCACGGCCAGGATCACGCCGAAGCCGGTGCCGGCAACGCCGAAGCCCACCAGGATTTCCAGCAGCTGCATGGAGCCCGGGGTCATGGCGAAAGCGGTCAGCAGCAGACCCGCCGAATAGAACAGCGCGCCAAGGATGATCGCCTTGCGGTCGCCGAAGCGTTCCGCGACGGCGCTGAACATCGGCTGGCCGATGCCCCAGGCCAGGTTCTGGATGGCGATGGCCAGCGAGAAATCGGCCCGTGGCCAGCCGAATTCCTCGGCAATCGGGATCTGGAACACGCCGAACGAGGCGCGGATCGCGAAGCCCAGGAGGATGATGATCGAGCCGCCGATCAGGACGGGCGTGAACAGCGGGGCGCTACGGGCGGTCGACATCGGGTCCCTCGGGTCAAGCGGGTATGAGCCCGCTTAACCTGTTCAAGAACCCGTGAGCGTCAAGGCCAATTCAACGGGCCTGCGCATGATATTCCGCGTTGGGTTCCATGCCGATTGCTGATGCGACACGGTTCGACATGGCATAGAATCCGGCCACCGCGGCGATGTCGAAGATGTCGCGGTCGCTGAAGCCCGCGTCGCGCAGCGCCTGGCGGTCGGCCTCGACCACCTCGGAACTGGTCTTGGTGATCTTTTCCACGAAGGTCAGCATGGCGGTCTGCCGCGCGTCCAGATGCGCGAACCGCCAGTTCATCACCATCGCCTCGCCCAGCGCCGGGCTGCCCAGCGCCCGGACCGCGGCGCCATGGGCGACCTGGCAATACCAGCAGCGGTTGATCGAGCTGACGACCACCGCGATCATCTCGCGCTCCAGCTTCGACAGACCCGATTCGCCCAGCATCAGGTCGTTGTACATGACCGTGAAGGCGTTCAGCTTGTTGATGTCGAAGGTGTAGGCCCGCAGCACATTGGGGACCATGCCCAGCTTTTCCTGGCAGATGTCGAAATAGCGCTGGGTTGCCTCGGGCAGCGGATCGACCGGCGGCAGGTTCAGGGCGGTGACGGGCTTATTCATGAGGCTCTCTCCCGGTAGTGATAGGCGGATGTCTCGGTCATGCCGAGGCCGCGGTAAAGGGCGCGCGCGCCGGCGTTCGCCTCGGTCACGGCCAGGGCCAGGGTATGGGCGCCGTTCTGCTGCGCCCAATAGGCCATGCCGCGCATCATCCCCGCGCCGACGCCCTGACGCCGGAAGGCGGGCTCGACATGCACGGCATGGACCATGGCGATGCCCTCATGGATCGCGAGGAACCCGACGCCCGCGGGCTTGTCGCGGATCCGGGCGATGAAGCTCATCTTCGGATCGACCGCACGCGCCATCACGGCCAGACGCTCGGGGCCGACATGCCCCTCGGCCCAGATCCGCCGCTGGATCGCCAGAGGCGGCCAGATCGTCGGCAGCGACACCGCCTTGGGCTTGACCGCCAGCGCCTCGACCGGGGCTTCCATCAGCACCGTCGGATCGACGATCCGGTAGCCCCGGGCGTGAAGCGCGCGGTCCAGATCCTCCTGCCCCGGGCGCAGCTGGAACAGCGGCGCGTCGAGGGCATCGAGCGCGGCCTCGTCAAACGGGCCCTTCAGCAGCGCGGCGCTGACCCGCTTGCCGCCGCCTGCCCCGTCGCGCAGCCGGAAGGGGCCGCGGGTCTGGCTGGACGCCGGGGGCCAGGAGGCCTCGAGCGCGTCGAAAAGCGCGTCGGTCCCGCTCATGCCGTTCCCGCCAGCGCCGCCAGTTCGACCATGGCCGCGGCCAGAAGCCCGGCATCGGTGCCCCGCACCACCAGCTGCGTGCCATAGGCGCCGTTGCGCTGATAGGGATAGGAGCCGAAACTGAGCGTCGGATATTTCCCCGCCAGATCCTTAAGCGCCTGGGCGATCTCGCCCTCGCCGCGCGGCACGTCGATCATCTGGCTCAGCAGCGGATCGCCGCCGGTCAGGCCGGGCAGGACGCTGGCCACCATCGCTTCGAAGATCGCGGGGACGCCAGCCATGACATGCACATTGCCCAGCGTGAACCCGGGCGCGGCGGAAATCGGGTTGTCGATCAGCGTGGCACCCTCGGGGATCCGCGCCATCCTCAGCCGCATCGCGTTCAGCTCCAGCCCGGTGCGCTGGTAATGCGCCTTGAGGATCTCATGCGCATCCTCCCGCACGTCGATGCCGACGCCGAAGGCCGCCGCCACCGCATCGGCGGTGATGTCGTCATGCGTCGGCCCGATCCCGCCCGAGGTGAAAACGTGGTCATAGGCCCCGCGCAGCGCGTTCAAGGCGGCGACGATGGCGGCGTGATCGTCGGCCACCACGCGGGCCTCGCACAGGCGGATGCCGCGGCCGGTCAATTGCGTGGCCAGATGGTTGGTGTTGGTGTCGCGGGTGCGGCCCGACAGGATCTCGTCCCCGATGACGAGCATGGCGGCGGTAGGGTTGCCCATGGTGTCCTCTCTCTTCTGAGCGGACGTTAGCGCCGTTCGACGGGCTTTCCAATGCGCCTTGGGCGGGGCTCAGCGGTGGGTGACGAAGGGGATCTTGACGCCCAGCGTCAGCGTCAGCGGCGAGAACCCGCCCGAGCTGACGGCGCGGAGCTGTCCCAGCCCGGCCGACAGGCGCCAGTTCTGGCCGACGCGGTAATCGACCTCGGCCCGCAGGCCCGCGACCAGACCGCCCGCGGTGTTTACCCCGCCGCCGCCCGCCGCGCCCAGCTGCCCTTCCAACGAAAGATGCCAGCGCTCGCCGATCGGGATCTCGTAGCCCAGGCCGAACATGCCGACCGCGAAACCGGCCACGCCGCCGCCCACCGCCGTGGCCGCCGTGCCGGTGACATAGACGCGCTGGCCGACGAAGTAATCGAAGCTCGAATATTGCATGGCGGTATAGGCGGCGGTGTTGCCCGGGGCGATGAAATAGCCCGGACCGGTGCGCTGCAGCTCGATCCCGCCGGTATAGGCCCAGCGCTGTCCGGCGCCGCCCGGTCCCTGCCGGTTCAGGTGATGCGTCAGCCCCAGCGACAGCCCGGCCGAGCGATAGTCGCCGTTGACCGCGCCGGTGGCGACCGCGGCCAGTTCGACATCGAGGGTGCGCGTGACCGGCACCGCCACGCCCAGCGCGCCGCGCAGGATCAGGCCTGCGCCGGTATCGACCAGCCCGCCGCCCGCGAACCCGGCCGAGCCCTCGGCAAAGAAGGACAGCCGACCGACCGACAGCCGCTGACGCAGGCCGCCGGTGATTTCCATATAGCCCTGGGCGCCGCGTGCGGCGCCCGCGCTGCCGAAGGTGAATTGCGTGTTGGGGCCGAGGTCGAAGAACACCCGCGCCCCGGCGATGCTGACATCCGCCTGCGCCCCGGCCGAGCGGTTCAGCGTGCCATTGGGCGAGACCATATGCGTCACGACCGCGCCGATGGCGTCGAATTCGGGCACGCCCGCGCCGGCCACGCTGCCGCCGCCGATGCGGTAGCGCAGCCCCAGGCCATAGGCCGGCCCGTCGATGGGCGCACCGTCGATGCGGATCCACGAGGCGCTGGCCTGAAGGTCCCAGGCCGCCGAGAGCCGGTAATCGAGCGAGGCCGCGGCGCGCAGCATCAGCCCGTCGCCCACCACCTGCGAGGCCCCGCCGCCGCCGCCCACGAAGCCCGCGAAGGAGAGGCCGAAGCGCTCGCCCAGCGGCACCCGCGCCACGCCCTCGAAGCCCCAGAAGAAGGCCCCGCCCGCGTCGCCCAGCGCCGCGGAATAGACCGAGCCGCCGACGCTGACATTGGGCGAAATGCGGCGGCCGATGTAGAGGCGGTGCAGCCCCTCGATCAGCGTCGCCGGGTTGTCGATCGCTTCCAGGCCGGTTTCGATGTCGAAGCCCTGGGCCCCGGCGGCGCTGCCCAGCCCCAGGCCAGCGGTCAGGACCAGCGCGACGGTGGACAGGCGGCGTCTGACATGCGGCACGGCGGGGACCTCGATCTGCTCTGGCTGGCTTTGGTGCCGACACTGCCGCAGGGACGGCCCGCGGAAAAGACGAAAAGGGCCGGTCGGGGGCTTTCGCGGCCAATCGGCACCCCGATGTTGCAGCAAGGTCGCGCTCGGTCGCGGTCCCGGGGCGCGGCGGGCTGGCCAAACAAGCGATTCGCGCCTATTTACGGCGTGAAACAAAGAGGTCAGCCCGTGTACGACAAGAAAGGTACCGTCACCCGCGAGGGCATCCGTATCCACGAACCGGCGGATTTCGCTGGCATGCTGAAGGCCGGGCAGGTTGCGGCGCAGATCCTGGACGACATCGCGCCGCATGTCTTTCCCGGCCAGACCACCGGCGAGATCGACCGCCTGATCGAGGAAATGGTCCATGCCCATGGCGCCAAATCCGCGACCATCGGCTACCGTGGCTATCAGCACGCCAGCTGTATCAGCGTGAACCACGTGGTCTGCCACGGCATTCCCGGCGACAAGCTGCTGAAGAATGGCGATATCCTGAACATCGACGTCACCGTCATCGTGGACGGCTGGTTTGGCGACACCTCGCGCATGTATGTGGCGGGCGAATTGGGCCGCAAGGCCGAGCGGCTGATCCAGGTGACGCATGACGCGCTGATGCTGGGGATCGAGGCGGTGAAACCCGGCAATACCTTCGGGGATATCGGCTACGCGATTCAGAGCTATGTCGAGGCGCAGCGCATGTCCGTGGTGCGCGATTTCTGCGGCCATGGCCTGGGCCGGGTGTTCCACGCCCCGCCGAACGTGCTGCATTACGGCCGTCCGGGGCGTGAGGCGGTGCTGGAGGAAGGCATGTTCTTCACCATCGAACCGATGGTCAATCTGGGCCGCCCCGAAACCAAGGTGCTCGCCGACGAATGGACGGCTGTGACCCGCGACAAGTCGCTTTCGGCGCAATTCGAACATTCGGTGGGCGTGACAGCCGGGGGTTGCGAAATCTTCACGCTTTCGCCCGGCGGAAAGTTTCATTCGACCTGGGCCTGAATGATCGGGGTCTGAGTAATCCCTGCAGTTGAAAAAAGGCGGCCGAGAGGCCGCCATTTCAATTCCCGATTGCCGGAAAATCCGGCCGCGCGCAAAGTCCGGCGCGGCAATTGGCGCTCAGATCGCCATGTCTTCCAGCGTCTTGCCCTCGGCAAACGCCGCCTCGACCCAGCGCGGACGACGGCCGCGGCCGGTCCAGGTCTGCGACGGATCGGCGGGGTTGGCATATTTCGGTGCGGCGGATTTCCGCGTCCGTTTCGAGGAAAGCTCGCTCAGATCGGCGGCAGTCAGGCCACGTTCGCGGGCAAAGGCCTCGACCTCGGCCAGGGCCTTGCGGCGCTCGCGATCCTTGAATTCGGTAATCGCGGCGTCGACGTCCTTTTGCAACTGCTTCAACTCTTTAAGCGAAAGGCTTTCGAGTTCGATCATTCGCTTCAATCCTCACGGGGTTTGCTTCAAGTGAGGTTCATTTGCACGTTTTTCTTTGGCGCGTCAATTGCAATATGCAATACATCAGGAAGTTGAGTTACGCGTTTCCCGCCATATCATGTAAATGCCGGCGCCCAGGATCAGGCTAATGCCGATCCAGGCCACGGGATCGGGCCATTCACCGAAGACCAGCAAACCCCAGAAGATCGCCATCGGCATCGCGGCATATTCCAGCGGCGCGACCAGGGCGGCTTCGCACAGGCGGTAGGCCTGCGAAATCAGCAGGCCGCCCAGCGCGGTTCCCAAGCCCGCCAGCAGGAAAAAGGGCAGGTCTTCGGACCGGGGCCAGATCCAGGCACGCAGCAGGAATTCCATCGCCGCCCCTTCGCCCGCCCAGCGACCCGACCCGAAACTCAGGCCGAAAACCACGCTGAACAGCAGAAAGGTGATCTGGATATAGAACGCCATGGTCGGCGCACGTTCGCCCGTGCCAAGGCTGCGGGTCATGATCTGCAGGCCGGCATAGCCGGTCGCCGCCAGCAAGGGCAGCAGCGCCACCATCGAGAAGGACTCCGATCCCGGCCGGATCACCACCACGACGCCTAGCAATCCCGCGGCAATCGCCGTCCAGCGCCGGGGTCCGACCGTCTCGCCCAGAAAGAGGACCGAGAAAAGCGCGATGACCAGCGGGCTGACGAAGAAGATCGCCGTGGCATCGGCGATCGGCATCGCGGCCAGCGCCACGAAGAAGCACATGTTGGAAAAGACCACGAAGGCGCCGCGGATCAGGTGTTTCCCCGGCTGCCGCGTGCGCAACAGCGCATAACCCCCCGACAGCGGCACGATCACCGCCAGCAGCACGGCCAACGCCACCAGCGAGCGGATCAGGATGACCTCGTGCAGCGGATAGCCGCCCGAGAGGGCCTTCACCGACATGTCGTTGAGCGTGAAAGCCATCGACGCCCCGACGGCGCAAAGCGCGCCCTGTGCCGGGATCGACAGCGCGGCCCTCATCGCACGCGGGCCAGCAGGCGTTCCAGCGCCTGGGTGAAGCGCGACCGGTCCCGCGGGCCGAAGGCCTTGCCCGAGCCCTGACGGAACGGATCGGCCGCGCGCAGATCGGCGGCAAGGTCCCGCATGGCCAGCGCCTGACCGATGTTGGTGGCGGTCAGTACCGAGCCGTCGGGCTTGATCACCTCGGCCCCGGCGTCGATGCAGCGCGCGGCCAGCGGCATGTCGGCAGTCACCGCCACATCGCCCGGCCGGCAGGCGGCGGCGATCCATTTGTCGGCCTCGTCGGCGCCCCGATCGACATAGACCATCCGCACCAGCGGGTGATCGACCGGCCGGATCCCGCCGTTCGAGACGATGACCACCGGCACCTTGTGCCTCAACGCCACGCGCAGCGATTCCTCGCGCACGGGGCAGGCGTCGGCGTCGATATAAAGACTGGGCATGGGCACCTGTTTCTTAACAGGTGCATCTATGACGACCGGCCGCCATTATTGCAAGCTCAGTGCCCCAGCATGCAGCAGCCTGACAGACCTTGCGCCTGGCCGCGCCAATAGACCTGCCCCTCCAGCCCGTAGAGCCGGTCGCTCATCCCGTCCGAGCAGACGCCGTTGCGGATCACGGCAAACCCTTCGCGCGCGCCCTGGAAGGGCAAGGTCAGGGTGGGCGGGAATTGCGTGCCGGGCAGGCGAGGGGCATCGGTACGCACCTCGAACGAGGTGTCGGGCGCGACGTATTCGGCGCGGTTGCCGGGCAGGAAAAAGCGGAAGGTCCAGAAGGGCTCGGTCCCCAGGCAGGTCAACGTCTGCTGACCGTCGCGCCAGCTGTCGCTACGTTCGGCCTGCAGATAGCGCATCGAGGTCCAGCCGATCCCCTCGTCGGTCCGCACCAGGCCCCAGCGGCGATCCTCGGACAGGCCCACCACCTCGATCCCGACCTGCGTACGCTCGAACCGGCCGACGATGGCGGCCCGGGCGTTGGGTTCGGCGCGGATGTTCAGCACGTCTCCGGCCGAGACGTTGACGACCCGGAACAGGGCCGGAAAATCCTGGGCGGCGGCGGTCTGGGCGAAGACCAGGGCGAGGAGCAGGGCGGCAAGGCGGAGCATGAAAGGACCTCGTTTGAAAAATCGGCGGGGCAAAAGGGCATCCCCGCGCCGATCCTAGCACGGAATCTCAGGCCCGGGATGGGCCTACACCGATTTGTCAGGCGCGCATCAGGTCTTTGCGCCCCAGCTGAGCGAGGCCCGGCGTCGCGTGTAGAATTCGGCCATCAGACCCAGCAGCAGACAGGCCGCGGTAATGGCGACCGGGTAAAGCAGGCTGGTGTAATGCGGCGTGTAATTGAGAAAGGCAAAACCGCGCGCCTGGTCGATGATGTGAAACAGCGGATTCCAGGCGAAATAGGGCAGCATGAATCCGGGCAAGGCATTGGCCACGAACATCTTGCCCGAGGCGAACATGTTCACCCGCGTATAGATCTGCTGGATCAGCCCCACGAATTTCGGGGCCCAGGGCTTGGCCGCCAGAAAGATCGTTCCCACCGCCACGCCCGAGAACCAGGCCAGCAGCAGCATCAGGATGCAGCCCAGCGGATCATGGATGACCAGCGGCTGCCAGGCGGCGTGATAGAGGAACAGCACCACCGCGACCGACAGGATCTGGATATACAACTCGCCCAGGGCGGCGGCGCCGATGGCGACGATCGTGTTCATCGGCGCGTGTTTCATCATCGCCGAGGTCGGCCCCTCGGCCCCGAAGACGGCGCCAATGGCCTTGACGTGGCACATATACAGGAAGACGCCGGTCATCAGATAGAGCATGAAGTCGCCCCGGATTCCGGTCGGGCGCCAACCGCCGAAGGCGTAGAGCAGGTAAAAGACGCCCACCAGCATCAGGGTCTGGGCAATGTTCAGCATCAGGCCGATCAGCGCATTGCCATGCGCGTTGCGGACCGACCGGACGCCGGAATGATAGATCAGCTCCAGAATCGTGAAGGCCGAGGCAACCCACGCTTCCTGTCTGCGGTTATTGAGCATCCGCGCTAGTCCCTGCCGCTGGCCCGCCGTCGGGGCCCTGACCTTGCCTTCCGGGTCGGGGCAAGGATAAGGCGAAAGCTGTTTCCATTCAACTCGCCGCCCCGAAGGACCATCCTGATGACCGATACTTTCGAAAGCCTTGTCGAAACCGCCTTCCGGCGCATCGCGCTTCAGGCTGGAGCGGTGATCATGCAGGTCTATGCCCGCCCGGATTTCGAGGCCCGCGCCAAATCCGACAATTCTCCGGTGACCGAGGCCGACGAGGCCGCGGATGCCCTGATCCGCGCCGAACTGGCCAGGGTCTTTCCCGACATGCCGGTGGTGACCGAGGAACTCTCGGACAGCCATTCCATTCAGGCGGATCGGTTCATCATCGTCGACCCGCTGGACGGCACCAAGGAATTCGTCCAGCGCCGCGGCGATTTCACCGTCAATATCGCGCTGGTGGAAAACGGCGTGCCGGTGCGGGGCGTGGTCTATGCCCCGGCGAAAGAGCGGCTGTTCTATACCCGCGCCGATGGGACCTCGGTCGAGGAGCAGGGACCCTTCGGCGACGAGGCCGGCGAGCTGACGCCGATCCGGGTCTCGCAGCCCGACAACGCGGCGCTGCTGGTCGTGGCCTCGAAATCGCACCGCGATGCGGCGACGGATGAATACATCAACCGTTACGCCGTGAAGGATGCGAAAAGCGCCGGCTCCTCGCTGAAGTTCTGTCTGGTGGCGACGGGCGAGGCGGATTTCTATCCGCGCCTTGGCCGCACGATGGAATGGGACACCGCCGCCGGGCATGCCGTCGTCCTGGGCGCGGGCGGGCAGGTGCTGCGCTTCGACGACCACAGCCCGCTGTCCTATGGCAAACCGGGCTACGAGAACCCCTTCTTCCTGGTCCTGGCGCCGGGTGTCACCTTGCGCTGACTCGTCAGGGACTTAACGCACCGAAGCCCGGGGCAGGATACGCTGCAATGCGGCAATTGCCCCGGGGTTTTCCCGAAAACATCAACAAATGCTCGATTTCAAGACACAATCGCGCCTCGATTAACAGTCATTAACCCCCTTGTAGACGGAACAAACCGTCAGTCATCGACAGCAAGGTGGACCCTCCGATGCGCAATAAAGTCACGAAAGCCGTTTTCCCCGTTGCCGGCCTGGGCACGCGTTTCCTCCCGGCCACCAAGGCTGTTCCGAAGGAGGTTCTGACGCTGGTCGACCGCCCGCTGATCCAATACGCGATCGACGAGGCGCGCGAAGCCGGGATCACCGAATTCATCTTCGTGACCTCGCGCGGGAAATCGGCGCTGGAGGATTACTTCGACCGCGCCCCCGAATTGGAAATGTCGCTCAAGGCGAAGAACAAGACCGACCTGCTGGACATCTACAACCAGACCTGCATGGACTCGGGCTCCATCGCCTATGTCCGTCAGAACCAGGCGCTGGGCTTGGGCCACGCCGTGTGGTGCGCCCGCCATCTGATCGGCAACGAGCCCTTCGCGGTGCTGCTGCCCGATGATGTGATCGCCGCCGACAAGCCGTGCCTCAAGCAGATGGTCGAAGCCTATGCCGAAACCGGCGGCAACATGGTCGCGGCGATGGAAGTGCCCGAGGACAAGGCCTCGTCCTATGGCGTGCTTGACGTACCCGCCTCGATGAGCGCGGTGATGCCGGTCAGCGGCATGGTCGAAAAGCCTGCCAAGGGCACCCAGCCCTCGAACATGGCGGTGATCGGCCGCTATATCCTCTCGCCCGAGGTGATGCTGGAACTGGACAAGAAGCAGACCGGTGCCGGGGGTGAGATCCAGCTGACCGATGCCATCGCCAAGCAGATCGAGACGAAGAACAACGTCTATGGCTACCGCTTCCAGGGGCAGCGCTACGATTGCGGTTCGAAAGCCGGGTTCCTTCAGGCCACCGTCGCCTTCGGCCTGGCGCGTGCCGATCTGCGCGACGAACTGGAGGAATTCCTCTTCGACATGATGGCGATGCGCCACGCCGCGCAATAAACCGCCGCCGGACCCGCTATCGGGGCCCTTCGGGGCCCCTTTCGCGTTGCGGGCTTGTGATGATACCGACCGAGTGGTACGGTTTCGCATGCCAAGGCCCACCAAGCAAACCCCCGAACGCGGCAGCGCCCGCCAGCGCCTGCTGGAGGCGGCCCGCGACATGATCCGCGCCAAGGGTTTCGCCGCCACCAGCGTGGACGAACTTTGCGCCGCGGCCGGGGTCACGAAAGGCGCCTTCTTCCACCACTTCGCCAGCAAGGAGGCGTTGGGCGTCGCCGCGGCCGAGTTCTGGGGCAGTTCCACCGGCGCGCTTTTCGCCGGCGCCCCCTATCACGCGCCCGCCGATCCGCTGGAGAGGGTGTTGGCCTATCTCGATTTCCGCGGCCTGCTGATGGGCGGCGAGACCTGGGAATGGACCTGCCTGGTCGGCACCATGGCTGAAGAGGTGCACCAGACCCACCCCGGGATCGCCCGCGCCTGTGGCGAGGCGATCTTCGGCCATGCCGCCACGCTGGAGGCCGATATCGCCCTCGCCATGGCCCAGCACGGCATTACCGAGCCCAGCGCGGCCAGTCTTGCCCGCCACACCCAGGCGGTGTTGCAGGGCGCCTTCGTGCTGGCCAAGGCGGGTGGCGGGGTGGAGGCCGGGCAGGAAGCGCTGGATCACCTCAGGCGCTATATCGAATTGCTGTTCGGGAAAGGCCGCTCATGACCCGGATCACCTGTCCCTGCGGCCGGACCGCGCTGGAACTGACCGGCCCGCCGATCCTCGCCGCCACCTGTCATTGCACCTCGTGCCGCAGGGCCGCCGCCGAATTGGCGGCGCTGCCGGGGGCCCTGCCGGTGACGGATGCAAATGGCGGGACGCCCTATGTGCTTTGGCGCAAGGACCGGGTGGCGCTGACGCAGGGCGGTGAGTTCCTGAAAGAGCACAAGCTCAGCACCAAGGGCAGCCGCCGGGCCGTCGCCACCTGCTGCAACGCGCCGATGTATCTGGAATTCCCCGGCGGGCATTGGCAGTCCTTCTATGCCGCCCGCTTCAATCCCCCGCCGCCGACGCAGATGCGCACCATGCTGATGGACGCCCTGCCGGGCAGTATTCCCGATGACGGCATCCCGGGGGCGCGGCGGCAATCCCTGGGATTCATGATGAAACTGGTGGGCGCCTGGGCGGGCACCGGCTTTCGTTTCTTCAAACTGGCCCCCATGCCCCCGTTGGAGGATTCCCGATGAGCGACAAGATCGAGGTGCAGAACGTCACCAGCCCCGGCCGCACCACCCGCGTGGACCGGGCGAAATACGAGGCCGCGCGCGCCGCCTTGATGGCGGTTCTGCCCTCCGAGGCGCCGGGCATGACCCCGGCCGAGGCGCAGAAGGCCATGGTCCCGCATCTGCCGCAGGATCTGTTTCCCGGCGGCGAAAAGGTCGGCTGGTGGATGAAATGCGTCCAGCTGGACCTGGAGGCCAAGGGCATCCTGGCCCGCGCTCCAAAATCCCCTGTCCGCCTCTGGCGCGTCTAACCCCTTGACGTAACGCCCCTTCCGGGCCGAGGGTGACGCGGTTCCGCCGGAGGTTGCCATGCGTGTTCTCGCCCTGATCCTGTCCCTTGTCGCCGCGCCCGCTTGGGGTCAGAGCTTGGCCGCCAGCCTGTCCGGCGATTGGGTGGGCGAGGGGCAGCAGGTCGGCGGCGATGTCTGGGACATCCTTCTGCATCTGCATGCCGATGGTGCCGTTGTCGATTTCCCCGACATCGGTTGCGCCGCCTGGTGGGAGTTCACCGAGCAGCGCGCCGATCAGGTCAGCGGGGTGGAACATCTGGCCGCGGGTTACGACCTGTGCATCGACCAATCCGGCATCCGGTTGAACGCCGATGCCAAGGGCGGATTGCGTGTCACCTGGACCGATCCGGCCGGCGCGGTCATCGCCACCGCGGCGCTGGACCGGCGCTAGGCGGACACCCCCCGCTAATACCCCAAATATTGTGCCCGGAGCGTGACATCCCCCGGGGAATCCGCTATCAGCGGAGGGGAACAATCACGGACGGACGTCATGACGGCTCAACCCGCCCCGCGCGAGGAATACGGCGCGGATTCCATCAAGGTCCTCAAGGGCTTGGACGCGGTGCGCAAGCGCCCCGGCATGTATATCGGGGATACCGACGACGGCTCGGGCCTGCACCATATGGTCTACGAGGTGGTGGACAACGGCATCGACGAGGCGCTGGCCGGGCACGCGACCTCGGTTTCCGTCAAGATTCATGCCGACAGCAGCGTCTCGGTGCGCGACAACGGACGCGGGATCCCGACCGATATTCACGCCGAAGAGGGCGTTTCGGCGGCCGAGGTCATCATGACCCAGCTGCACGCCGGGGGTAAGTTCGACCAGAATAGCTACAAGGTCTCGGGCGGTCTGCACGGGGTCGGCGTTTCGGTGGTGAACGCGCTGTCGGACTGGCTGGAACTCAGGATCTGGCGCGGCGGCAAGGAATGGTACGCACGGTTCGAGAACGGCGACACCAAGATCCACCTGCGCGAGGAAGGTCCCGCCGAACCCGGCCAGAAGGGCACCGAAGTGCGCTTCATGGCGTCGTCCAAGACCAACCGGCCGGACGGCACCTTCTCGAACCTCGATTACGTCTTCAAGACGCTGGAGAACCGGCTGCGGGAACTCGCGTTCCTCAACTCGGGCGTTCATATCGTCATCGAAGACGAGCGCCCGGCCGAGCCCCTGCGGACCGAATTCCTCTATGAGGGCGGCGTGCGGGAATTCGTGCGCTACCTCGATCGCTCCAAGAACCCGGTGATGCCCGAGCCGATCTTCATTTCCGGCGAGAAGGACGGGATCGGCGTCGAAGTGGCGATGTGGTGGAACGACAGCTACCATGAGAATGTGCTGCCCTTCACCAACAACATCCCCCAGCGCGACGGCGGCACCCATATGGCGGGTTTCCGGGGTGCGCTGACCCGGACGATCACCAAATACGCCCAGGAAAGCGGGATCGCCAAGAAAGAGAAAGTCGCCTTCACCGGCGATGACGCGCGCGAGGGGCTGACCTGCGTGCTCTCGGTCAAGGTGCCCGATCCGAAGTTCAGCTCGCAGACCAAGGACAAGCTGGTCAGCTCCGAGGTGCGCCCGGCGGTCGAAAACCTGGTGAACGAAAAGCTCGGCGAATGGTTCGAGGAAAACCCCGGTCCCGCCAAGCAGATCGTCGGCAAGATCGTCGAGGCCGCGCTGGCGCGGGAAGCCGCGCGCAAGGCCCGCGACCTGACGCGGCGCAAGACCGCGCTCGACGTGGCCTCGCTGCCCGGCAAACTGGCCGATTGCCAGGAGCGCGACCCCTCGAAATCCGAACTCTTCCTGGTCGAGGGTGACTCGGCCGGCGGTTCGGCCAAGCAGGGCCGCTCGCGCCACAATCAGGCCGTGCTGCCCTTGCGCGGCAAGATCCTGAACGTGGAACGGGCGCGGTTCGACCGGATGCTCTCCAGCCAGGAGATCGGCACGCTGATCACCGCCATGGGCACGGGCATCGGGCGGGACGAGTTCGACATCTCGAAGCTGCGCTACCACAAGATCGTCATCATGACCGACGCCGACGTGGATGGTGCGCATATCCGCACGCTGCTGCTGACCTTCTTCTTCCGCCAGATGCCGCAGCTGATCGAGGGCGGCTATCTCTACATCGCCCAGCCGCCGCTTTACAAAGTGGCCCGCGGCAAGTCCGAGGTCTATCTGAAGGACCAGCCCGCGCTGGAGGATTACCTGATCCAGCAGGGCATCGAAGGCGCCGTCCTGAAGCTGACCAACGGCGAGGAGATCGCCGGAGCCGACCTTTACCGCGTGGTCGAGGCGGCGCGCAGCTTCAAGCGCGTGCTCGACGCCTTCCCCACGCATTACCCGCGCAATATCCTGGAACAGGCCGCCGTCGCCGGGGCCTTCGATCCGGGCAAGGCCGACGCCGACCTGCAAGCGGTGGCCGATACCGTCGCCCAGCGGCTGGACATGGTGGCCAAGGAATACGAACGCGGCTGGTCGGGCCGCATCACCCAGGACCACGGCATCAAGCTGTCGCGCATCCTGCGCGGGGTCGAGGAGATCCGCACGCTGGACGGTGCTGTCCTGCGCTCGGGCGAGGCGCGGCGCTTGGCGCAGGTCTCGCAGCAGCGGCGCGACGTCTATGCGGATCCGTCGAAACTGGTGCGGCGCGAGCGTTTCCAGACCATCCACGGGCCGATGGATCTGCTGCGCGCGATGCTGGAGGAAGGCGAGCGCGGCCTGTCGCTGCAGCGCTACAAGGGTCTGGGCGAAATGAACCCCGAACAGCTGTGGGAAACCACGCTGGACCCCGAGGCGCGCACGCTGCTGCAGGTGCGCATTGAGGACGTCGCCGAGGCGGATGACATCTTCTCGAAACTCATGGGCGACGTGGTGGAACCCCGCCGCGACTTCATCCAGCGCAACGCGCTGAGCGTGGAGAACCTGGACGCTTAAGGCGCTGGGTCGGCCTTGACGCTGGCGGCGAGGGCGTTGAGCCTCTCGCGGCTGGCGCAAAAGGTGGGCGCTTCGGTGGCGGCATCTCTGCCGGAAAGCTCACGCTCCCAGCGCGCGCATTTCCGGCTGTGCCAGCACAGCGCACAATTGCTCAGCATATCCGACAGGCCCTGAGGGGTCAGCGCCTCGGTCTTGATCGCGGCGCTCAGGTCGATTCCCATCTTCGGAGCAATCGTCCAGACAGCGGCGGCGGGGCGGTTGATGAAATGCATGGACAACGGCGGTCTCTACGGTTCTGCTTGCCTCGGTCAACGGTTTGGCACTGGCAACAACACACCCGTACACGCACATTCCCAACTCACTCGCCTTTAGGGTGATTCATGTGCGAAATGGTTACTCGCCTATTAGTTGTGTTTGATTGTGGCAGCGTCAAGGCGCCATTGCCGGGAATCGCGCCGTCAGACAGGGAAAGTGCATGGATCGGCGGCCGGTTGCCGATCCGCAGGCGGCATCCGGTCGCTGGCTGGAAACTCTTGGATAGCCCTCAGGCGCCAAGGGCCTCGCGGCCGTGCGGCTGGGTGAAGTCCGGCCGGGGCCCGATAGGGACGATCCGGTTCGGATTGATGGTGTCGTGGCTGTAATGGTAGTGCCGCGTGATATGGTCCATGAAGACCGTCCCGGCGACGCCCGGCACCTGGTACAGGTCACGGGTATAGGCCCAGAGGTTCGGGTACTCGATCAGCTTGCGCCGGTTGCACTTGAAGTGGCCGTGATAAACCGCGTCGAACCGCAGCAGCGTGGTGAAGAGCCGCCAATCGCCCTCGGTCATCCGGTCGCCCATCAGATAGCGCGCGGTACTGAGGCGGTCTTCCAGCCAGTCGAGCGACTCGAACAGGGGACCGACCGCCTCGTCATAGGCGGATTGGGTCGTGGCGAAACCGGCCTTGTAGACGCCGTTGTTCACCGTGTCATAGATCCGCGCATTCACCGGCTCCAGCGCCGCGCGCAGATCCTGGGGCCAGAGGTCCAGATCGTTGCCGGTTATTTCGTCAAAAGCCGAATTGAACATGCGGATGATCTCGGACGATTCGTTCGAGACGATGGTCCCGCGCTGCTTGTCCCACAGAACCGGCACTGTCGCCCGCCCGGTCATCCCGGGATCGGCGCGGGTATAGATCTGATGCATCGCATTCGCACCATGCAGCCGGTCGCCAGTCGCACCGGGAAAATCCTCGCGGAATTCCCAACCCTGTTCCAGCATGTCGGGATGCACGACCGAGATGTCGATGTGCTCTTCCAACCCTTTGAGAACGCAGAAGATCAACGTGCGATGCGCCCAGGGGCAGGCATAGGAAACATAGAGGTGATAGCGCCCGCTTTCGGCCTTGAACCCGCCCTCGCCCGAGGGGCCGGCGGCGCCATCCGCCGTCACCCAGTTGCGCCAGCTCGCCTCGCTGCGCTTGAAGGCGCCGCCGGTGGATTTGGTGTCGTACCATTGGTCGTGCCAGGTGCCGTCGATCAATCGTCCCATGAGAAACTCCTTTGCCCCTTAGCTGGACCCCAGGCCCCGGCGGTCAAGAAACCCCGCCCGGGGAACCCCGCGCAGGCGTTGTGCGTTTGCGCAGGCTGGCCAAAAAATCGCGGTCGCGACAAATGGCTAACTTGTTTTCGCCAGGATCGGCGTCAACCATGAAGCCACGGGAATCGGGAGGCGCCCATGTTCGAATTTCTGCCGGAAGACATCCGCCGTGGCCTGCAGGCCGCCCAGACACGCGCCCAGCGCAAAAGCTCGCGGCTGAGCGTGCATATGGGCGATGCGGCCTATCCGATCCTGCGCCTGTCCGAATCCGGCTTTGTCGTCGAATCCGGCCGCGTCCCGCCGCTGCGCGGCTTTGTCGATATCTACAATGGCCCCCGCCACATCCTGCAGGCGCTGGTCATCGGGGTCGAGGATCAGGACGGCGAGCGCAGCTATGAATTCAAGCGCGAAACCGTCGTCCATTCGGCGCCGATCCGCGACTATGCCGACGAACGGCCCGAGCATGGCGGCTTCCTGCCCAGCCCGATCTGAGGCCTGTTTCGGAAAAACGCGAAGAAGAAAAGGGGGCCGCGGCCCCCTTTGTCATTGCAGATCGGCGAAGGCCTCTTGCAGACGTTTCACGGCCTCCTCGATCCGTACCCGGGGCGTGGCGAGGTTGAAACGCATGTAGCTGTCGCCGCCCAGACCGAAGGTCGCGCCATGGTTGACCGCGATCCTGGCTTCCGCCTGAATGCGGCGGATCACCTCGTCGGGCTCCATCCCGGTGCCCGAGAAATCGACCCAGGCCAGATAGGTCGATTCCAGATCCATCGACTTGACCCCGGGAATGGCGTTCACGCCCGTGTCGAAGATCCGGCGGTTCCCGTCCAGATAGGCCATCAGCGCGTCGACCCAGGCCGCGCCCTCGGGCGAATAGGCGGCGGTCTCCATCCTCAGGCCGAAGGAACTGGGCGAGATGCCCAAGCCCAGCATCGTCGCCCCAAAGGCCGCGCGCAACGTCGCATCGGGGATGATGACATTCCCGTTGTGGGCGCCGGCGATGTTGAAGGTCTTGGTCGGCGCGGTCATCATCACCAGCCGGTCCAGCATGTCGGGCAGGGCCTTGATGGCCGGAACATGCGTCTGGCCGGGAAACAGCAGGTCGCAATGGATCTCGTCCGACACCAGGATCAGGTCATGCGCCTTGCAGAACTCGCCCAGCGCGCGGAGTTCGCCCTCGGTCCAGCAGCGGCCGCCGGGGTTGTGGGGGGACGAGATCACCACCAGCTTCTCGTTCCCGGTCAGGCGCCGCGCCGCATCCTCGAAATCCATCTCATAGCGGCCATCGACCAGCGCCAGCGGGCATTCGGTGACCGTCCGCCCCGCCGCTTTGATGATCTTGGCAAAGGCGTGGTAGACCGGGGTGAACAGCACCACCCCCTCGCCGGGTCGGGACCAGGTATGGACGCACAGCGCCGTGCCGTTCACCAGCCCATGCGCCGTGAAGATCCAGTCGGGATCGACCGTCCAGCCGTGCCGCGTCCGCATCCACCAGTCGATCGACTCCTTGTAGGCCTTGTCATCGCCGAAATAGCCGAAGACCCCGTGGTCGATCATCGCCTGCAATTCGGCCGTCACGCAGGCGGGCGGGCGGAAGTCCATATCCGCCACCCACATCGAAATCCCCTCGTCCGGCGATACGCCATAGAGGGATTCCATCATGTCCCACTTGGCCGAATGGGTGCCGCGGCGGTCAATGATCTCGTCGAAATTCATGCCAATCTCCTGAACCTGTGCAGCAGAATGCCCGCTGGGGCGACGGGCGCAAGAGTGAAACGCGTCCGTGCCGCCGTCCCGTTGCGCGGCGCAGCCGGATCGCCTACATCAGGCGCATGACGCTGAAACCCATCATCCTGCACCCCGATCCACGCCTGAAGAAGCTCTGCGCCCCTGTCGAGGGCGTGACCCCTGAGCTGGGCAAGCTGGCCGAGGACATGCTGCAAACCATGTACGACGCGCCCGGCATCGGCCTGGCCGCGCCGCAGGTCGGCGTCATGCAGCGCCTCTTCGTCATGGATTGCGTCAAGGAGCAGGACGTGGCGCCGAAGCCCATGGTGCTGATCAACCCCGAGATCACCTGGACCTCGGAGGAGCGCAGCACCTATGAGGAAGGCTGCCTGTCGATCCCCGAGCAATTCGCCGAGGTGACGCGCCCGGCCCGGGTGCGGATGGCCTGGACCGGCCTCGACAACCAGCGGCACGAGGAAGAATTCGACGGCCTCTGGGCGACCTGCGCCCAGCACGAGTTCGACCATCTGAACGGCAAGCTGTTCATTGATTACCTTGGCCCGATCAAGCGCCAGCTGATCACGCGGCGCATGGAAAAGTTCAAACGCGAACGCGCGCGGGGGTGAGCCGATGAGCCCGAGACACGGCGGGCTGAGGATCGGCATTGCCGGGGCGGGCATGGGCGGGCTGGCCGCCGGGATCGCGCTGACGCTGGCCGGCCACCGGGTCACCCTCTGCGACCGGTTCAAGGCGCCGCGCCCGCTGGGCTCGGGGCTGGTGCTGCAGCCGGTGGGCCAGCGGGTGCTGTCCTATCTGGGTTGCCTCACGGCCGCCCGCGCGCTGGGCGCGCCGGTTCAGGTGTTGCACGGGGTCGAGGCGAGGACCGGAGCTGGCACGCTGAACGTGCGCTACGACCGGGCGGGCGCGGGCCTGCACGGGCTGGGCATGCACCGGGCCAGCCTGTTTCACGTCTTGCACGAAAGGCTCGTCTCGCTGGGCGTTACGGTCCTGCCCTCGGCCGAGGTGACGGGCCGCGAGGGTCAGTCGCTGGTCCTGGCCGATGGCCGTCGCCTTGGTCCGTTCGACCTGATCGTCGATGCTTTGGGCGCGCATTCGCCGCTGACGCCCTTGCGGTCGCGGATCCTGCCCTATGGCGCGCTCTGGACCACGCTGCGCTGGCCGGCCACTGATCTGCCCGACGATCGCCTCACCCAACGCTATGTCGCGGCGCATCGGATGGTGGGCGTGTTGCCCATCGGCCGGATGCCTGACGACTCCCAACCCCTCGCCGCCTTCTTCTGGTCGCTGAGGGGCAGCGATTACGCCGATTGGCAGGCGCAGGGCCTGATCCCCTGGAAAACCGAGATCCTGTCGATCTGGCCTGCGCTCTCGCCCTTCCTCGCCCAGATCACCGATCCCGCGCAGATGGTCTTCGCCCGCTACGCCCATGGCACGCTCTACCGTCCCCATGGCGACCGGATCGTCCATCTGGGCGACGCTTTCCACCGCGCCAGCCCGCAGCTGGGGCAGGGGGCGAACATGGCGCTGCTCGACGCGCTGGCGCTGGCCCGGGCGCTGGATCAGGCGGGACCGGAGGACGCGCCCGCCCTCTATGCGAAGATCCGCCGTGGCCATGTCGCGGTGTTCCAGACCGCGAGCCGATTCCTCACCCCGCAATACCAGTCCGACAGCCGCGCCGTGGCCTGGTTCCGCGACCGGATCGTCGCGCCTCTGGGCCGGGTCCCGCCGATGCCGCGGGTCATGGCCGCCATCGCCGCAGGCCTGATCGTGCCGCCCCTGGGCGGTGAGCCCTATCACGACGGCCGCCCCGTTCCGCCTGTCTGGGCGATGGACGAGGGCGAGGGCGGGTGGTAACCGGGCCTCATGTCCATCCTGCCCATCGTCCTTTTCCCCGATCCGATGCTGCGCCGGCCCTGCACGCCGGTGGTGGCGATTGACGCGACCCTCCGCCAACTGGCCGCTGACATGCTGGAAACCATGTATGCCGCGCCCGGAAGGGGCCTTGCCGGGCCGCAGGTGGGGGTGGCGCTGAGGCTGTTCGTCATGGATGTGACCTGGAAGGAAGGCGAACCCAGCCCCCGCACCTGTATCAATCCGGTGATCCTTGAGGCCTCGGACACGCTGGCCGAGAATACCGAAGGGTGCCTCTCGATCCCCGGCATCCCGGCGCTGGTCTCGCGCCCCGACTGGATCGTCTTGCGCTACACCGATCTGGAGGGGCAGGAGCGGACCGAACGCCTGACCGGCTTCGAGGCCGTCGCCGCCCAGCACGAACTGGACCACCTGAACGGCCGCCTCTGCATCGACCTGATGGATGAGGAAAGCCGCGCCGCCGCCTCGCCCGCCCTCGCCGCGATGGGAGCCCTGCCATGATCCGCCGTTGCCTGCCCTGGCCCGACGCCCGCTTGCGCACGCCCGCCGCCCCGGTCGAGGCGATCACGGATGAGATCCGCGCCATCTGGACCGACATGATCGACACGATGGAGGCGATGCCCGGCGTGGGTCTGGCCGCGCCGCAGATCGGCGTGATGCTGCGGCTTGCGGTGGTCGATGCCTCGGACACCCGCGGTCAGGCGGTGCGCATGGCCAATCCCGAGGTGCTGCACGCCTCGGTGCAACTGCGCCCGCATGAGGAAGCCTCGCCCAACCTGCCCGGCGTCTCGGCGGTGATCGAGCGGCCCCGGGCGGTGACGGTGCGGTTTCTGAACGAGGCCGGGGAGGTCGAGGAGAAGGATTTCGTCGGCCTCTGGGCGACCAGTGTCCAGCACCAGATCGACCACCTGAACGGGCGCATGTATTTCGACCGGCTGGGAAAGGTGAAGCGCGACATGCTGCTGCGCAAGGCAAAGAAGGCGGGGTGAAACCCCACCCTACGGGAGGCACGCGATGAAGGTCATTTTCATGGGCACGCCGGAGTTTTCCGTGCCGGTGCTGGAAGCGCTGCATCAGGCGCATGACGTGGTCTGTGTCTATTGCCAGCCGCCCCGTCCCGCCGGCCGCGGCAAGCAGGAACGCCCGACGCCCGTGCATGCCAGGGCGCTGGAACTGGGCCTGCCCGTCCGCCACCCCGCGCGGCTGAAGGATCCCAACGATCAGGCGGAGTTCGCCGCGCTCAAGGCCGATGTCGCGGTGGTCGTGGCCTATGGGCTGATCCTGCCGCAGCCGGTTCTGGACGCGCCGAAACACGGCTGCCTCAACATCCATGCCTCGCTGCTGCCACGGTGGCGGGGGGCGGCACCCATTCATCGGGCGATCATGGCGGGAGATGCCCAGACCGGAATCTGCATCATGCAGATGGAGGCGGGGCTGGACACCGGCCCCGTCCTGCTGCGCGAGGCGCTGGCCATCGGCCCCACCGAAACCACGGCCGAGCTGCACGACCGCCTGTCGGCGCTGGGCGCGCGGCTGATCATCGAGGCGCTGGACAGGCTGCCGGGCCTCACGCCGGAGCCCCAGCCCGAGGAAGGCGTCACCTATGCCGCCAAGATCGACAAGGCTGAAGCGCGGGTGGACTGGACCGCCCCGGCCCCCGAAATCGCGCGCCAGATTAACGGCCTCTCGCCCTTCCCAGGCGCCTGGTGTGACACGCCTGTAGGGCGGCTGAAACTGCTGAACGCTACGGCAACGGGCGAACAGGGCCCCCCCGGCACCATCCTGCACGGCCTGACCGTGGCCTGTGGCGAGGGCGCTGTCGCCATCACCCGCGCCCAGCGCGAGGGCAAGCGGCCGATGGAGGCCGAGGAATTGCTGCGCGGCCTGGGTTGGGAGCCGGGAACCCGGCTTTAGCCTTCTGGCACGAAATGGGCGAAGCGGGCCTGCTGGGCGATCAGCACCGCCTGCGTCCGACTCTGCACCCCCAGCTTGCGCATGATCGCCGTGACATGGGCTTTCACCGTCGTCTCGGCGATCGACAGCTCGAAGGCGATCTGCTTGTTCAGCCGCCCCTGGCACAGCAATTCCAGGATCTTCGCCTGCTGCCGGGTCAGCTGCGCCAGCCGTCCGACCGCCTCGGCCGCGCCGTCGTCGGCCTCGTCGGCCACGCCCTCGGGCAGCCAGGCCTCGCCCCGACCCAGCGCCTCCAGCGCCGCGCGGAAACTCTCGCGCCCGGCGTGTTTCGGCACGAAGCCCGCGGCGCCTGCCGCCAGACCGGCGCGGATCAGCCGCGGTTCGGCCATGGAGGATACGACCAGCACCGGGATCTCGGGATGCGTGGTGCGGAGCCGGATCAGCCCGTCCAGCCCCTCGACATCCGGCAGGTCCAGATCCAGCAACACTAGCTCGGGGTGGGGCGGAGCCTCCAGCCGCTCCAGCGCGGCGCTGAGGGAATGGGCGGCATCGACCTCGACCACCCCGGCGATCCCGCGCAGGGTCAGCGCCAGCGCGTCGCAGAACAGCGGGTGGTCATCGACGATCAGGGCGCGGGCAAAGGTGTCGAGGGGCGGCATGGCTGACTCCGGCTAACCGGCCCTCAGGATAGCAGCCCGGCCGGCAGCCCGGAACCGCCACGAAAGTCCCCCGCTGCCAGCCCCCATGCGACCAAGGTCTGACAGACGAAAGCCTGCTTTCGCTGCCTGTCCCGCTGTCTTATGGTGCCCGCGATTTGGGGAGGGAACCACCATGCAGATGAACGACAGCCGCCTGATCGCCGCTTCGCCCGCCGTGGTCTGGGCCGCGCTTCTGAACCCGGAGGTGCTGAAAGCCGCGGTGCCGGGCTGCGAGGAGCTGACCGGCAGCGTGGCCGAGGGCTATGAGGCCGCGGTGGTGCAGAAAGTGGGCCCGGTGAAGGCCCGCTTCACCGGCCTCGTGACCTTTGCCGATATTGTGGAAGGCGAGAGCCTGACGCTGCTGGGCGAGGGCAAGGGCGGCGCCGCGGGCTTTGCCAAGGGCGAGGCCAAGGTGGCGCTGGAACCCGCGACCCTGGAAGACGGGAGTGCGGGCACCAAGCTGACCTATACGGTCGACGCCAAGGTCGGCGGCAAGCTGGCGCAGCTGGGCAGCCGGATCATCGACGGTTTCGCCCGCAAGATGGCCGACGAATTCTTCGGCCGCTTCGCCGATGCCGTCGAAGGGCCGAAGGACGAGCCTGAAGCGGAAGCCGAGGCCCCCGCGGCCGAGGGCGAGGCGCCGAAAAAGGGCTGGTTCAAGCGGATGCTGGGTTCGGACTAAAGTCCCGCCAGCGGATCGACCCCGATCACCAGCGGGTGCAGCCAGATCAGCAGCGCCCAGACGGCCACCCCCGCCAGCATCGGCACCAGCGGCGGGGGGCCGGGCCGCCATCGACCCGTCAGCAAGCCCGCAAGCGGCACGATCGAGGTGTGCTGCGCGAGCCTCTCCCACTCGGGCAGCACGCGCCGCTTGCGCCGGTCGATGGCGGCCATCCCGGCCAGCGCGAACAGGCCCATCGGGCCGAAGAGCAACAGATGCGCAAGGTCGCCATTGGCGATGGCATGGGCAAAGGCCCAGAGCGCCAGCGCCCAGAGGACCGGATGCCGCGTGACCCCGGCGATGCCGGGCCGCGTCGGATCGAAGGGCGCCGCGTGCGAGCCGAAGCTGAGGGGATTGGTGCCGGCCAGCGCCCCCGCGACCAAGAGGCACGCGGCCAGCATCAGCGCCCCCGCCACCCAGATCTGCCAGGGCGCCGGATCCCAGAGCGCGACATAGGGCGCCCGCCCGGCGGCGACGATCACCCAGACCAGCAGCAGGATCGACAGCGCCGAATAAGCGAGGCCAAATCCGGCATGCCCCAGCCGGGCCACCAGCGGCGCCTTCAGCCCCGGCCGCGCGGTCAGCGCATGCGAGCCGATGAACACCGCCATCGCCAGCGCGAAATTCCCCCAGCCGTCCATACCATCCCCCGTCTGCGGTGATTGACCCTGCCCCGATTTCCCCGACAATGCCAGCCAACGCAACCGGAGAGTGCCATGCGAACCGAACCCGGCCCCGATGGCCAGCCCCGCTGCTGGTGGTGCCTGTCGACCCCCGATTACGTCGCCTATCACGACGACGATTGGGGCTATCCCGTCGCCGATGACCGCCGTCTCTTTGAGAAGCTGACGCTGGAGGCCTTCCAGTCCGGCCTGAGCTGGCGCACCATCCTGGAAAAGCGCGACGGCTTCCGCGCCGCCTTTGCCGGTTTCGACGCGGCGCAGGTCGCGGCATTTACCGAGGCCGATGTCGAGCGTCTGTTGCAGGACAAGGGCATCGTTCGCCACCGCGGCAAGATCGAGGCCACGATCAACAATGCCCGGCGGCTTCTTGACCTGCAGGCCTCGGGCACCAGCTTTGCCGCCTATCTGTGGTCCTTCGAGCCGCGCGAGCCGGGCCCTGTCGGGGCCTCGACCACGCCCGAATCGCTGGCCATGTCCAAGGATCTGAAGAAACGCGGCTGGAAATTCGTGGGACCGACGACGATCTACGCCTTCATGCAGGCCGCCGGGGTGGTGAACGACCACCTGCCGGAATGCAGCCATCACGCCAAATCGGTCGCCGCCCGCGCCGCTTTCGAAAGACCCGCGGCGTGAGCCTGCCCGGGATCCCGCTCAGCTACGAGCCGCTGGTCGCCCCGGCCCGCCCGCGCCGCCAGATCTGGCGCACGCTGCTGGGGCTGGCGATCACCGGCGCGGTCTATTTCGGCTGGATGGTGGGGCTGGCGATGCTGGCGGCCTGGTATCAGGACGTGCCCTTCGACCGGCTCCTCTATCGCGTGGCCACCGGGGCCGATCCCTGGGCGATGATCCTGCTGCTGGGCGGGTTCCTGGGGGGCTGGATCGGCGTCTGGGTGGCAATCCATCTGCTGCACCGGCGGCGGCTGGGCAGCCTGCTGGGTCGGGCGCCCGCCGTGCTCAGGGATTTCGTCACCGGCATGGTGATCCTGGCGCTGATCGGCGGCGGTCTCACGCTGGTGATGATGCCGATGCTGCCGCCGCTCACGCTGCGGCCGGATGTCTCGGTCTGGCTGACCTTCCTGCCGCTCGCGCTTCTGGGGGTGCTGGTCCAGACCGGGGCCGAGGAAGTGCTGTTCCGCGGCTATCTGCAAAGCCAGCTCGCTGCCCGTTTCGCGCGGCCCCTCATTTACCTGACCCTGCCCGCCATTCTGTTCGGACTTGCCCATTACAACGCCGAGGAAATGGGCGCCGACGCCTGGCTGGTGGTCGGCTCGACCGCGCTGTTCGGGCTGATCGCCGCCGATGTCACGCAGAGGACCGGCAACCTCGGGATGGCCTGGGGCCTGCATTTCGCCAACAACGTCCTGGCCATGCTGGTGCTCAGCGTGACCGGCGCGCTGAACGGACTCGCGCTGTTCGAGGCGGGAGAACTCGCGCCCGAGATGGCGCGGCCCCTGCTCATCGCCGACATGCTGGTCACCGTGGCGGTCTGGGCGGTGTGCCGCCTCTGGCTCAGACGCCGCTGATGTTGCATTCCCTGAGGTCCCGGCCTATCTGGACCCAACAGCAGGGGGAGACCCGATGAACTGGATCACCAACTACGTCCGCCCGACGATCAACTCGCTCTTCTCGCGCCGCGAGGTGCCCGAGAATCTGTGGACCAAATGCCCCGAATGCGGAACCATGCTCTTCCACCGTGAGCTGACCGACAATCTTCAGGTCTGCACCAACCCCTCCTGCCAGCACCATCTGCCGATCAGCCCGCGCGACCGGTTCAAGGCGCTGTTCGACGGCGGCGTCTTCGGTGAGGTGGCGGTGCCCGAGCCGGTCGCCGACCCGCTGCAATTCCGCGACCAAAAGAAATATCCCGACCGGATGAAGGCCGCCCAGAAGGCCACCGGCGAGAAGGAGGCGATGCTGGTCGCCGAGGGCGAGATCGGCCGCCAGCTGGTTGTCGCCGCGGCGCAGGACTTCAGCTTCATGGCCGGGTCCATGGGCATGTATGTCGGCAACGCCCTGATCGCCGCCTGCGAACGCGCGGTCGAGCGCCGCGCGCCGCTGGTGGTCTTTGCCGCTGCCGGGGGCGCGCGTATGCAAGAGGGGATCCTGTCCCTGATGCAGATGCCCCGCACCACGGTGGCGATTCAGATGCTGAAGGAAGCGGGCCTGCCCTATATCTGCGTGCTGACCCATCCGACGACGGGCGGCGTGACGGCCAGCTACGCGATGCTGGGCGACATCCAGATCGCCGAGCCCAACGCCCTGATCTGTTTCGCCGGCCCCCGGGTCATCGAACAGACCATCCGCGAGAAATTGCCCGAGGGTTTCCAGCGCGCCGAATACCTGCTGGACCACGGCATGCTGGACCGCGTGACCCACCGCAAGGAGATGCGCGGCGAGTTGATCGCCATCCTGCGCATGCTGACCGGCTTGCCGCCCGCCGTGGTCGGCGAACTTCCCGCCCCGGCCGAGGGCGCCGATTCCATCCCCGCCGCCCCCTCGGCCGCGGAAACGGGTGAGCCCTGATCGTGACCGCTGCCACCTCGGACGTCATCCTGCAACGCCTGATGGCGCTGCATCCGAAGATCATAGACCTGACGCTGGATCGCGTCTGGGCGCTGCTGGAAAAGCTGGGCAATCCCCAGAACGACCTGCCGCCGGTGATCCATGTCGCGGGCACCAACGGCAAAGGCTCGACCCAGGCGATGATCCGCGCCGGGCTGGAAGCCGCAGGCAAGACGGTGCACGCCTATACCTCGCCGCATCTGGCGCGGTTTCACGAGCGGATCCGCGTGGCAGGCGAGCTGATCACCGAACCCGACCTCGCCGCGCTGCTCGATGAATGCGAGGCGGTGAATGGTGGCACGCCGATCACCTTCTTCGAGATCACCACCTGCGCCGCGATCCTGGCTTTCGCCCGCACGCCAGCGGATTATCTGCTGCTGGAAGTGGGCCTCGGCGGGCGGCTCGATGCCACGAATGTGGTGGCGAAACCGGCGCTGACCATCATCACCCCGGTGTCGATCGACCATCAGCAGTATCTGGGCGAGACGCTGGCCGAGATCGCGGGCGAAAAGGCCGGGATCCTCAAGCGCGGCGTGCCCTGCGTCGTGGGCCCGCAGGCCGATGACGCGCTGGCGGTGATCGAGGCCAAGGCCGAGCGCCTTTCCGCGCCGCTGATTGTCGCCGGTCAGCATTGGTTCGCCTTCGAGGATGCCGGGCGGCTGGTCTTCCAGGACGAGAACGGACTTCTGGACCTGCCGCTGCCCAACCTGCCCGGCCCGCACCAGATCGAGAACGCCGGCGCCGCCCTGGCCGCCCTGCGTCACCTGGGCTTCGATGCCGATGCCTGCGAGGCGGCGGTGACCGAGGCTTATTGGCCCGCCCGCATGCAGCGCCTGCGCCAGGGTCCGCTGGTCGAACAGGCACCCGAGGTCGAGCTTTGGCTGGACGGCGGGCATAACCCGGCGGCGGGCGAGGCCATCGCGGCGACGCTGGACCGGCTGCCGCCCCGGCCGACGCGGATCATCTGCGGCATGCTCAACACCAAGGACGTGAGGGGCTTCATGCGCCCGCTGGCGGGCCATGCCGAGGGGCTCTATGCCGTGTCGATCCCGGGCGAGGCCAATACGCTTGCTGCCGAGGCCACGGCCGAGGCTGCCAGCGCCGCCGGACTGACCGCGCAGACCGCCGAGTCGGTTCAGGCGGCGCTGGGAGCGATCATCGCCGAGGTGCCTCAGGCCCGGGTGCTGATCTGCGGCTCGCTCTATCTTGCCGGGGCGATCCTGCGCGAAAACGGCTGAACCGACGCCGCCGCAGCGATTGAAAAAACCCGTGACGCCCCAGCGTCACGGGTTTTCGCGTCTCAGGCCGGCCACTCAGTTCGGCGCGGCATAGACATAGCCGGGGATCGGATTCGCCTCGGTCGTGCCGTTGCCCAGCTGCCCCGAGTCATTGGCCCCCCAGCACAGCGCATTGCCCGTGCTGTTGATGATGCCGCAGCTGTGCAGGCCTCCGGTCGTCAACTGGTCCATCGGCGTTTCCGAGGCTGCGACCATCACCGGCCGCCAGCGGTTGCTCATCGTGCCGTCGCCCAACTGCCCTGCCGTGTTGTTGCCCCAGCAATAGGCGCTGCCGTCCATGGCCAGGGCGCAGGTATGCAGGCCCCCGGCGCTGACCTGGACGATGCTCTGCACCGGCAGCCTCAGCACGCGCACCGCCTGCGGGCGGTCGGTGAACGACCCGTCGCCCACCTGGCCCGAGCTGTTCGATCCCCAGCAGAAGACGTTGTTGAAATTGTGCACGGCGCAGGTGTGACGGCTTCCGGCCGTGATCTGGCGCACCCGGCCGAAGGGAATCACGTTGGTCGGCTGGTTGCGGTTGGTGGTGGTGCCGTCGCCCAGCTGGCCTGCGTCATTGGCCCCCCAGCACAACACCATCCCCGTGTCGCGCAGGGCGCAGGTATGGTTGCCGCCCGCGGTCAGCGCCACGACCCGGCGCAGGCCGATCACGCTGACCGGCGTCAGCCGGTCGATGAAGGTCCGGTCGCCCAGCTGCCCCGCGCCATTGGCCCCCCAGCACGACACGGTGCCGTTGCTGTGCAGCGCGCAACTATGCTCGGCCCCGGCCACCACCTGCGTCACCCGCCGCAGTCCGGGGACCGAGACCGGCCGCCAGCGGCCCTGCGTGGTGCCGTCGCCGACCTGTCCCGCATTGTTGCGACCCCAGCAATAGGGGCGTCCATTCTCGCGCAGGGCGCAGGTGTGGAAATCCCCCAGCGCGATGTCGCGCGAATAGACCGGGATCGGCTGCGGGTTCAGCTGATCGTCGTTCGAGGCATTGCCGACCTGGCCGTTGATGTTGTCGCCCCAGCAAAAGAGCGCCCTGTCGGTGGTGCGCGCGCAGCTGTGGCTGCCGCCTGCCACGATCTGCGGTCGGCTGATGATCGTCAGCGGCTGCGCGGCCGAGGTCGAACCGGCGAAGATGCCGTCGCCGCCATAGACCGCGGTGATGGCGCTGCTCCCCATCGGCAAGGTGGTGACATCGACGCTGGCGCGCCCGGTGATGTCCAGCGCGCCGGTGGCGACTTCCACCCCGTCGCTGCGGAAGCTGACGCTGCCGGTCGGCGTACCGCCCGGGCCGCTGACCACGGCGGTGACATTCGTCGGCTCCTGGAAATAGCCCAGCGAGGGCACGGTCAGTGTGGTGGTGGTCGCGACCTGCGTGGTCTCCAGGATGACGGTGAGGGTGATGTCGCCCTCCTCGCCGCTGTAGCCTGCGACGGCGATCTGGTACTCGACCCCGGCCGTAGCAACGAACGCGACCTCCGACTGGTAGAGGCAGGTGTCGTCATCCTCGCCCACCAGAGACAGCGCGTTGACCGCAACCCCGGTAAAGACCGCCAGAATGGTGTCGAGATCGCTGCCGCAGGTGTTGATGGTCAGCGTTCCGTCCGTCGCCGGGGTGAAGCGCCACCAGACCGCATTGGCGTCGCTGAAGCCCTCGATCACCGGCTGTCCGGCTTCGGCGGTGGCGTCGATCGTGGTGCCGGTGACGGTTCCCGGGGCGGCGATGGTGATGCGGTTGGCGAAGTCGTCATTCGCCGGACGGACCACCACGCGCGGCACGATGGTCAGGGTCCGCGCGGCCGAGGCCGAGGCGGTGAACCCGGCGCTGCCCAGAAAATGCGCGGTGATCTGATAGGTGCCGACCGGCAGCGTGGCGACGCTGAGGCGGGCCTGCCCCTGCGCATCGAGCGCGCCCTGGCCGATCTCGGTTCCGTCGCGCCGGAAGCTGACCATGCCGTTGACGACCCCCTGCGCGGCGCTGACCGAGGCCTGGAAGAGCACCGAATCGCCCTCGGTCGCCTGGGCGCCATTGCCGGGCGAGACCAGCATGGTCGTGGTCGTGGCGGGCGCCGCCGGGTTCATCGAGAGATTCAGGGCAATGGTGCCGCTGGCGTCGAGCTTGCCCGCGACCGCGATCTGGTATTCGGTTCCGGCCAGTGCCTGAAAGGTGACGCTGGCATTGAGTCCGCAGAAATCGTCATTCTCGGCCACCGGTGTCAGCGTATTGACCGCCGCGCCCGTGAACACCGCCACCACCGAATCGAAGTCGCTGCCGCAGGTGCTGACCGTCAGCTGCCCGTTGACCGTGGGGATATAGCGCCACCAGACGGTATTGGTCGCGCCGGCCGCGAGCGTCGGCTGGCCGGCCTCGGCCGTCGCGTTGACATTGGTGCCGGCCAGGGTGCCCGGCGCCGCGATCAGCACGCGGTTGGCGAAATTGTCGTTGATCGGGGCGCCGCCGGCGCCGACCTCGGGCCGATAGGCGGCGACCGCCTCGCGCACGGCGTTGAGCCAGCGCGCGGCATTGGCTGCGCCCGGGTTGCCCGCCAGAATGCCGGTGGTCTGGCCGTTGTAGCTGACCTCGGGGTTCGAGAAATGGTTGATCCGGGTGCAGCTGACACCCTGATCCGAGCACCGGTTGGCATAGGCCATGATCGTGCGGAACCGCGAGGGCACGTCAACATAGCCGTATTGGTCCGCCGTATCCGGCGGCGTCGGGCTGACCACGTAGCGGTCATGGTTGACCCCGGCGTTATGCCCCAGCTCATGCACGAAAGTGTGGTTCGAGATGCAATTGACCGCCGTGACCGAATAGGCCAGATGCGCCGTTGCCGGCCCGGGCACGTCCGGCAGATAGCCGATGCCGCAATATTGGCTCGAGGCGGAAACCAGCAGGGCCACCAGATCGGCCCCGCGGGCATCGCGTTCGGTATGAACGGTCTGGAAGCCGGGGATCGTTGCCAGCCGCAGGTCTTCCAGCATGGTCTCCATGTCGGTCTCGGCGTAATTCTGCACCTGGACCAGGCCCACAAGCCGGTACTGAATCAGCACATTGCTGTTGGTGAAGCCGGTATTGGCCAGCGAGACCGCAAGATTGGCCGCGCTTTCGATGCCCGAGGCCGCCGCCGAGGTATAGGCGACCAGCACGTCGATCGTCGTCACGGTATCCGACTGCACCCGGTCGAAGGGCAGGGCGTCCTGCAGTGCCCCGTGGTCATCGTGGTCGCCGTGGTCGTCATGCGGCGGATGGCCCTCGCTGGGGAAACCCGCGCTGTCCAGCTCGGTGATGCGATGGATGCCGCCCTGGGCGATGGGGTCGATCCGATAGCTGCGGGGCTCGGCGCCGCCGATCTCCACATGGCCGGTGACGGTCCCGTCGCGGATCACCAGATTGGCCAGCGCCTCGACCGGGCTCTGCGCGGCGCCGGTCCAGACATAGCCGCCGCCGAAAGCCTCGGAGATCGAGGTGCGCTGGAAATCCACCACGATCCCGGGGAACAACTCGATCCGCACGCTGGTCGGCTGCGGCACCGCGCTCAGCCGCCCGGGCTGCCGGTCCATGCCGAGCGGGGCGATGGTATCGGCCAGATAGGCCTGATCGAGGATCACGTCGCGCGCGCGGCTGGTCGCCAGAAACGGCGGGGCGGTATCCGCCGCGGCAGAGCGCTGGGGCGCCGTGCCCAGGAAAAGCCCGTCGGCTGCGGCGCTCTGGGAAGACGCGATGACGATGAACAGAAGAACAAGAAAGCGGCGGGCGACCGAATAGGCGAACGGATACATGGGGCCTCGAATCAGGGGGCTGTGCCGGGAATCGGGCCTTTATAGCAAGCGCTCAACACCCATCCAGACAGCAATTTTTCCCCAATCGGCGACTCTTCCGCAAAAATCGGCGCGGCGCGGCCTGTCCCGCCGCAAGCGCCGCGCAGGTGGCGGCCGACTGGGCGGGCCGGGTGGTGACGGGCTGCGGCCGGCTTCGGCGTTGCGGCGGGGCGCGTTGTTCCGTAACCCTGCCTCATGTCGCTCAGCCTTGTCCGCCTCACCCTCTCGCGCTTTCGCTCGCATCCGCGGGCCGATCTGGCCTTCGACGGGCGGGTTGTGGTGCTGTACGGCGACAACGGCGCGGGCAAGACCAACCTGCTGGAGGCCATCTCGCTGTTGTCGCCCGGCCGCGGCCTGCGCCGGGCCGCGCCCGAGGAATTGGGCGCCCAGCCCGCGGGCCTGGGCTGGAAGATCGGGGCCGAGATCGACCATCGGGGCACCGGGCATGAGATCGAGACCGCCGCCGCCCCCGGCCAGCCGCGCAGCGTGCGGATCGACGGCAAGGCGGCGGCGCAATCGGCGCTGGGGCGTCTGGCGCCGATGCTGTGGCTCACGCCCGCCATGGACCGGCTCTGGATCGAGGGGGCCGAGGGGCGGCGGCGCTTTCTCGACCGGCTGGTGCTGGGCTTCCAGCCCGACCATGCCGAGGCCTCGCTTGCCTATGACAAGGCGATGCGCGAACGAAACCGCCTGCTGCGCGAGGGCGTGACCGATGCCCGCTGGTACGCCGCGCTGGAGGCGCAGATGGCCGATGCGGGCGCCCGCGTGACCGAAGCGCGGCTGGCGACGCTCGACCGTCTCGCCGCGGCGCAGGACCCGGACAGCCCTTTCCCTCAGCCCGACCTGACGCTGGCGGACGACAGTCCCGAGGATCTGGCCACCGCGCTGGCCGAGAACCGGCGCCGGGATCTTTCGGCCGGGCGCACGCTGGTCGGGCCGCATCGCGCCGACCTCGCCGCGCTCTGGGCGGCGCGGGGGCGGGTGGCGGCGCAATGTTCGACCGGCGAGCAGAAGGCGCTCCTGATTTCCACTTTGCTGGCCCATGCCAGGGCGCTGCACGCCGACCGGGGCCATGCGCCCTTCCTGCTGCTGGACGAGGTGGCGGCGCATCTCGACGACGGACGGCGCACGGCACTGTATGACGCGCTCTGCGCCATGGGGGTGCAGGCCTTCCTGACCGGCACCGGGCCTGAACTCTTCACCCCCCTCGGCGCGCGGGCGCAGGCCTTCCGGCTGGGCGAAACCGCCGGGGAAACCCACCTGACGGAGACTGAGCTATGAAATCGCAACGCATCACCCTGGTCACGCTGGGCGTGGCCGATCTGGAACGCGCCCGCGCCTTCTATGCCGCGCTGGGCTGGGAGCCGCAGGAAACCAATCCCGGGGTGATCTTCTACGACCTCGGCGGGATGAAGATGGGCCTCTTCGGCCTCGACCCGCTGGCCGAAGATCAGGGCAGGAAGGGTGCCGCGCTGGGCACCGGGGCGATGACGCTGGCGCAGAATTTCGACAGCCGCGAGGCGGTGGACGCGGCTTTCGCCCAGGCGCTGGCCGCTGGCGCCACGGTGCTGAAGGCGCCCGAGGCGGTCTTCTGGGGCGGGTATTCCGGCTATTATGCCGATCCTGACGGGCATGTCTGGGAGCTGGCGCATAACCCGTTCTGGCCGCTCGACGCCGAGGGGCACCTGGCCTAGGCTGAGGGCAGCGGCAGGGCAGGGGCGGGATGCGCCGGACACGGAAATGGTGGCTCGATTACCTTTGGCGCCGCAAGCGCCAGCTCCGGCTGGCCCGGGCCCTGCGCAAGCGGCGTGAGCTGACCGCGCTGGTGGACCGGACCGAGGCGATTGCCAAAGGCGACGTGCTGGCCTTCACCACGCTTCGCAACGAGATCCAGCGCCTGCCGCATTTCCTGACCCACTATCGGGCGCTGGGCGTGCGGCATTTCCTGATCGTCGACAACGACAGCGACGACGGCAGCCGCGATTTCCTGGCCGATCAGCCGGACGTCTCGCTCTGGCACACCGGCGCCAGCTACCGCGCCGCGCGCTTCGGGGTCGACTGGATGCAAGGGCTTCTGGCGCGCCATGGCCGGGGCCATTGGTGCCTCAGCGTCGATGCCGACGAATTGCTGGTCTATCCCCATCACGACACCCGCCCGCTGCCCGCGCTGTGCGATTTCCTCGATAGCGAGGGCGAGGTGGCCTTCGGCGCGCTGATGCTGGACCTCTATCCCAAGGGGCCGCTCGATCAGGTCGCCTATCGCCCCGGTCAGGACCCGGTCGAGGTTCTGGGCTGGTACGACCGCGCCAATTACACGATCACCCGCAAGCCCGATACCAAGGCGCTGTGGATTCAGGGTGGGCCCCGGTCGCGGGCCTTCTTCGCCGATCAACCGGAACGCGGGCCGACGCTGGCCAAGATCCCGCTGGTGAAATGGCATTGGCGCTATGTCTATCTCAATTCGACGCATGTGCTTTTGCCCCGGACGCTGAACGGCGTCTATGACACGGACGGGGGCGAGAAATTGTCCGGCGTGCTGCTGCACACGAAATTCCTGCCCGGCATCGGGGCCAGATCGGCCGAGGAAAAGACCCGCCGCCAGCATTTCGGCGATCCCGGGGTGTTCGATCCCTATTACGACGCGCTGATTGCCGCGCCCGACCTCTGGACGCCGCATTCCACCCCCTATCGCGGCTGGCGTGCGCTCGAGGCCGAGGGGCTGATGTCGCGCGGCCGCTGGGGATGAAAGCCGGCCCTGCCGCGCTGCTGACAGGGGTGGATGCCGGCGCAGATGTCCGGGGCAAGGCTGCTTTCGGGCGCCGGACCGTGTGATTCGCCATCGCGGCCCGCGCAACCCGGGATGGAAAGGGCAACTGAATTGCCCGCAATCCGGTCGCGCGCCCTGACGGCGACAGCACCCCGAACGCGCCTGTTCGTGACAAGTTCACGCAACGTCAACCTGAATCTCCGCCGAAGAGACGCTGCGGGGTCAATTCCGGTTGATCGCTTCCGGCAGTTCCGGGACGATTTTTGATGAGCGGCGGGGTCTGCATCGCTTGCACCACCATCCCGCGCGCTCGTCAGAGCAAATCCTGGGGGGGATAGCCATGAAAAACGGAACCTGCGATCGGTGGAGGCCCATTCATTCCTGTGCGGCGGCGGCGGGGGCGGCCGCGTTTTTCCTGGCGGGCACCGGCACCGCCCGCGCGGATTACCTGGAGGTCTGCCGCGATGCTCAGGCGAGGGGTGAGGTGCTGGACCAATCCTGCACCGAGGCGCTGCGCCGCGAAGAAGATCGGCAATCCTTCGGGCTATCGCTCGGCACCAGCCAGTACACGCTGGGACCCCGCGCGTTTCTGGCGCGCGAGAATCTGGGGACCAACGTGCTGGAACTCGGTATCGCCAGGCCCGGCAGCCATGTGCGGACCAACACCTATGGGCTGGAGTATTCGAGCGACGGCTTCTCGCCCTTCGGTCTGTCGTCCAGTTCGTCCCTGCCCTTCGGCGGCGAGGTCTGGCGGATCTTTGGCAGCCTGATGTGGTCCGAGGGCAGCGCCAATACCTTTTTCCCGACCATCGACCCGGGCGCGGGGCATGGCCTGGGCATCCCGGGCATCAACGGCGGTGCCAGCGGGATCTTCCTGCCGGTCAATCCGCAGAACACCGTGGTCGATGCCGAGCACCGGGTCGAGATCCGCTGGGGGCAGGTCGACCTGAACCTCGGTTTCGCGACGGATGACAACCTCTATACCCCGGACTTCCACGTCGGTCTGCGCTACAGCGACCTCGACCAGCGGGAACGATTCGGCGGCGACATTCCGGGATACGGGGCCGGATCGGGGTTCCAGTATCAGTTCCACACGGAAACCCGTGCTGTCGGCATCCATGCCGGCTTTTCGGGCGCGGTGCCGTTGCGCAGCAACGATTCCTGGGACGTTGCGCTGCGCTATGCCGGGGAATTCGGCGTCGCGCGCATCGCGGGCGACGGGTTCGCCCAGCTGGAGAATTACGGCACGCTGGCGGTCGTCCCGCCATCGAGCAACACCTTCGACATTTCGGGCTACGGAGCCTATGCCTCGTTGCAGGCCTCGCTCGAGGCGCGTTTCAACGAGCGGTTCTCGGCCCAGCTTGGCGTGCGGTATGACCTCCGCCCCTGGGGCGCAGGTTTCTCGGGGGATGGGACAAACCCGTTCACCATGCAGTTCCAGGACATGCAGGTCGTGACGGCCTTCCTGGGCGCACGCGTGCGGTTCTGAGACCGGCCACAGGTCGAGCAGGCGCGCCGGTCGTTCCGGCCCGCCTGCCGATGGCCCCTGCGCGGCCCGCCGGGCACCCGGACTGAAAGTTTTCGGTTTGATCCTGATTCGCTCTCCGGTATTTTCGGGGGAAATCCCTTAGGGACGGGCAGTTTGGGCATCCTCACCTCATATCGGCTGCGGCTGATGCGCCGGCGCTGGAAAATCCGCGCGCGGCTGAAAGGGCGTGAGTTGCAGCCCTTGGCCGAGCGCACCGGCCAGATCGGCAAGAACGCCATCCTGCTCTTCGCCACGCTCAGGAACGAGAAGCCGCGCCTTGCCTGGTTCCTGCAGTATTACCGCGCGCTGGGCGTGGAGCATTTTCTCTTTGTCGACAACGGCTCGGAGGATGGCTCGGCCGAATACCTCGCCGGTCAGCCCGATGCCTCCGTCTGGCGGGCCGAGGCGAGCTACAAGGCCTCGCGCTTTGGCATGGACTGGATGAACGGGCTGCTCCGGCGCTACGGGCACGGGCATTGGGCGCTGACCGTCGATGTGGACGAGTTCTTCCTCTATCCCCATTGCGACACCCGCCCGCTCCGGGCGCTGACCGATTGGCTGGACGACGCCGGGCTGCGCAGCTTCGGCACGCTGCTGCTCGATGTCTATCCCAAGGGGCCGGTCGGCGATCAGCCCTGTCTCGAGGGGCAGAATCCGCTGGAAATCGCCAGCTGGTTCGATAGCGGTAATTACACGATTACCCGCAACCACCGCTTCCGCAACCTCTGGATCCAGGGCGGCCCCCGGGCGCGGGGCTATTTCGCCGATCAGCCCCGGGCCGCGCCTGCGCTGAACAAGGTGCCCCTGGTCAAATGGCACCGCAGCTTCGTCTATGTCAGCTCCACCCACATGCTGCTGCCGCGCGGCCTGAACCTGACCTATGACACGCTGGGGGGCGAAAAGGCCTCGGGCTGCCTGCTGCACGCGAAATTCCTGGCCACGCTCAGTGACAAGGTGCGCGAGGAGATGGCGCGCGGCCAGCATTATGCCGAAAGCCGCGAATATCAGGCCTATGCCAGCGGGATCGCCGATCGCACCGACCTCTGGACCAAATGGTCCGAACGCTTCATCAACTGGCGGCAGTTGGAAATCATGGGGCTGATGTCGAAAGGAAACTGGGCGTGAGCGCGCGGCTGGGCTTCATCATGCTGGTGCATACGGCGCTGGACCGCGCCGCCGACGTCGTGCGTTTTGTCGCCGCGACCGGCAGCCCCGTGGTGATCCATGTCGATGCCTCGACCCCACCCGCCCAGCGCGAGGGGCTGCTGCAGGCGCTGGCCCATTTGCCGCAGGTGCGGTTCTGCAAGCGGCATCGCTGCGATTGGGGCACCTGGTCGCTGGTCGCCGCGATGCAATCGGCCTCGGAACTGCTGCTCAGGGATTTTCCGGGGGTTGAACGGGTCTATGCCATGTCCGGGGCCTGCCTGCCGCTCAGGCCGGTGGCCGAGCTTCAGGCCTGGCTGGACCGCCACCCCGACGCCGATTTCATCGAATCGGTCAATGTGGCGGATGTGAACTGGACCAAGGGCGGGTTGAACGAGGAACGCTTCACCCTCTGGTTCCCGGTCGGATTCAAACGCCGGAAATGGGTCTTCGACCGGCTGGTCGACGCCCAGCGCCTGCTTCACGTGAAACGGGACATCCCCGACGGGATTGTCCCGCATATGGGCAGTCAATGGTGGTGCCTTACCCGGGAAACGCTGGAGGCGATCCTCAAGGACCCGATGCGCCCGGTCTATGACCGCTATTTCAGGCAGGTCTGGATCCCGGACGAGAGCTATTTCCAGACCCTCGTGCGGCTGCATGCGCGGCGGATTGAAAGCCGCTCGCTGACGCTGGGCAAGTTCGACCACCAAGGCAAGCCGCATGTCTTCTACGACGACCATCTGACGCTGCTGCGCCGCTCCGACTGCTTCATGGCCCGCAAGATCTGGCGCGGGGCCGACCGGCTCTATCAGCATTTCCTGGCCCCGCGCGAGGCTGCCTCCGATGCCGAGCCCCAGCCCAGCCGCATCGACCGCCATTTCGCCCGCGCCACCGAACAGCGGGTGCGGGGGCGTCCGGGCCTCTACATGGCCAGCCGTTTTCCCGTCGCCAACCGCGAGAATGGCAAGACGGCCGAGCCCTATTCGGTGTTCCAGGGCTTCACCGAAGTCTTTCAGGATTTCGAGGGCTGGCTTTCCGCCGTGGCCAATTGCCGGGTGCACGGCCACCTGTTTGCGCCGCAGAAGGCCCAGTTCGCCGGGCGCGAGCGCCATTTCGCGGGTGGGCTCAGCGACAGCGCGACGCTGCGCGACTACAACCCGCGCGCGTTTCTCACCAACCTCCTCTGGGCCACGAGGGGTGAACGGCAGTGCTTCCAGTTCGGCCCCGGCGACACGCAGGGCCGCAAGTTCGACCTTCTGTGGTTCATGGCCACCGATTCCAACGCCCAGATTTCGGTCATTTCCGGCGCCTGGGCGGTGCCGCTCTACCGCTCGGGCGGGGATTTCGCCCAGTTGAGGCGTGAGGCCGCGCGGCTGCAGCGCATCGAATCCGAGATGATCGAGATCCTTCACGCGCCGCAGACCCGGGCCCGGATCCGCATCTGGACCATGGCCGAGTTTCTGGAGAACCCGGCCGAGCCGCTGCATACCCTCTTTGACGAGATCGCCCCCCATTCCGCCGCCCGCCTGATGCGCCTGCCCGATCTGGTGGACCTGACCGGCTTCGGCTCGTTCCTGCAGGAACTGCGCAATCAGGGCATGCAGCCGGTGCTGATGGGCGACTTCCCGACCACGCCCCTGCCCCCCGATCCCTCGCACCGGATGAAGTGATGGCTTTCGACTATTTCGTGGTTCTGGCCGAGATGCGCACGGGCTCGAACCTCCTGGAATCGAACCTGAACGCCTTCGAGGGGATCGAATGCCATGGCGAGATCTTCAACCCCGGGTTCATCAACACGCCGGGCACCGAAAGCTACAAGGGCATCACCTTTGCCGAGCGCGAGGCCGATCCCTGGCGCCTGATGATGGCGGTGCGGCAGGGGGTGCGGATGCCGGGGTTTCGCCTGTTCCACGACCATGACCGCCGGATCTGGGACCATGTGCTGGCCGATACCGCCTGCGCCAAGGTCATCCTGACCCGCAACCCGCTGGACAGCTATGTCTCGCGCAAGATCGCCGCCGCCACGAACCAGTGGAAGCTGGGCGATGTAAAGAACCGCCGGCAGGTGCAGGTCCCCTTCGTCGCCGCCGAGTTCGAGGAGCATCTGTCGCGCCTGCAGGCCACCCAGATCGAGATCCTGAACACCTTGCAACGCAGCGGCCAGACGGCCTTCTACATCGGCTATGACGATGCCAACGATCTGGATGTGCTGAACGGCCTCGCGCGTTGGCTGGGGGTGCCCGCGCGCATCGCCGATCTGCCCCGGGCGCTGAAAAAGCAGAACCCCGAACCGCTGGAGCAGAAGCTCACCAACCCGGCCGAGGTCGCCAAGGCCCTGGCGCGCATCGACCGCTTCGATCTGGGCCGGACCCCGAATTTCGAGACCCGGCGCGGCCCGCTGCTGCCCGCGATCCAGGCCGGGGCACGGACACCGCTGCTCTTCCTGCCGCTCAGGGCCGCGCCCGAGGCCAGCGTCATCGACTGGCTGCGCGCGCTGGATGGCGCCGCGCCTGAAAGCGGGTTCGACGAGGGGCGGCTCGACCGCTGGCGGCAGGCGCATCCGGGCTTCCGGTCCTTCACCGTGCTCCGCCACCCGCTGCGCCGCGCCCATGCGGCCTTTGCCCGGGTGCGCGACAGCGGCGACTTCACCCCGGTGCGCGAGCATCTGGCGCGGCTTTACGGCGTCGATCTGGTGGCCTCGCCCGATCCCGCGACCGCCTTCAAGGCCTATCTGAACTTCTGCCGGGCCTCGATCCAGGGGCAGACCGGGTTGCAACCCTGGCCCCTCTGGGCGACGCAGGCCGCGCAGTTGCAGGGATACGGCGCGGTGATCCAGCCCGACCTGATACTGCGGGACGAGGATCTGGCCCAGGACCTGCCGGCCTTGGCCCGCCGCCAGGGGCATGCCGCGCCCCCGGCCCCGCAGCCAGAGCCCGATACCGGCCTTGGCGCGATTCTCGATGACGAAATGCAAAGGCTCTGCCGCGCGGCCTATGGGCGCGACTACGACAGGTTCGGCTTCGACGATCTGTGAGGAAAACGAGATGGGGGGCTCACGGTTTCCCGGAACCCCCCATCTTCCCACGTGCCCTTCGCACCACACGTAGAAACGGATATGTCCCGGACCATCCTGGCCCACGAACACAGCCTGCCACGTGAGGGGCGTTCAGGCAAAAGGATTACGCGCGGCATTTGTCGCGAATGCCGCGCAGCCGATCCTCAGGCGTAGACCGCCTCTTTGCCGAAATGCTTGCACAGCATGTAATAGACCACGGCGCGATACTTGTTGCGCTCGGACTTGCCATAGGTGGCGATCACCGCGTCGATCGCTTCGTCCAGCTTCGGCCCATCGGTCAGGCCCAGCTTCTTGATCAGGTACTTTTCCTTGACGGTGGCGATCTCGCTCGGCTGGCTCGCTGCCACGGTCGCCGAGTCGGCGTCATAGATCGACGGGCCGCAGCCGATCGTCACTTTCGTCAGCAGCGCCATATCCGGTTCCATCCCGCATTTGTTGCGCAGGTCATCGGCGTATTTGGCGATCAGATCGTCGCGGCGTCCCATCGTTCGTTGTCTCCCTGAGAATGTGCCTTCTTCGGCGGAAACCATACGAACCGCTTGGTCCCCGCCGCAAGCATAAACCGCGGCGGGGCAGGCAATTGGCGCTCAGAGCCGGCGCAGCAGCTCGGGCGTGGGCCAGCCATCGGCCGGCAGGCCCAGCTGCGCCTGCACATCCTGCACCGCGGCGCGGGTGCCCGCGCCCAGGATGCCGTCCACCTCGCCCACGTCGAAGCCGCGCGCGGCCAGGCGGCGCTGCAACTCCATCATCTGCTCGCGGCCCAGCCCCTCCTGCGGGTTGCCCGCCTCATAGACCGGCGCGCCCTCGATGCGGGTGGCGAAATAGGCGGCGGTCACGACATAGGTGAAGGACTGGTTCCACTCGAAGAGCACGCGGAAATTGTCGAAGATCATGAAGGCCGGGCCGCGATGCCCCTGCGGCAGGATGACCGAGGCGCGCAACCCGCCCGAGGGCATCGGCACGCCCCGCGCCTGAACCCCCAGACGCGCCCAGTCGCTGACGCTCATCTGCGTGCGAAGCCCGGTGCGCGTCAGGTCCAGATTCGAGGGGATCTGCACCTCGACCAGCCAGGGCTCGTTCGGCCGCCAGCCATGGTGACGCAGCAGCGCGGCCCCGGTCAGCACCGCATCCGGCAAGGAGCCCCGCACGTCGACATGCCCGTTCCCGTCGGCATCGACCCCCAGCGCCAGGATGTCGCGCGGCAGCATCTGCACCATGCCGATCTCACCGGCCCAGGCGCCTTGCGTGGTCGCCGGATCCAGATCGCCCCGGCGATAAAGCTCGGCCATGGCGATCAGTTGCGGGCGGAACAATCCCGGGCGTCGGCAATCATGCGCCAGCGTGGCCAGCGCATTGGCGGTGTTGATGTCGCCCTGCACCTGACCGAAATCGGTCTCAAAGGCCAGGAAGGCCAGCATCACGCCCGGGTTGATCCCGTAGTCACGCTGCAGGCGCTGGAACAGCTGCGGCTGCTGCTGCAACAGGCGCCGCGCCCGGTCCAGCCGATTCTGGCTAATCAGCGAGCGCGAGAAATCGATGAAGGGCCGCTGAAAGAATCCCTGCCCGCGGTCGCGGCTCAGCACCGTCTGGCTTTGCTGCAAGCGGCCGAAGAAGCGGTCCGCGACATCGGCGGGGATCCCGTTCTGGACCGCCTCCTGTTCCAGGCCGGCGATGAAGCTGGACCAGCTTCCGCCGCAGGGCGCCGACTGGGCGCCGGCGGCAAGGGGGGACAGGCAAAGGGCCGAAATCGCGGCGGCAAGAACGAGGCGCATGAAATCTCCTGTGGAATGGTGCCGCAACCTAGCAAGAAACCGGCCCAGCGGCCAAGCGTTCCGCATGGTGCCCCGGTCACATCCCCGCCAAAAGGCCGCGCCGTCTTTGCGCTGCAAATATCCTCGGGGGGTGAATTGGCCACAGGCCAAGAGGGGGGCAGAAAGCCCCCCTGACCCGGTGTCGCCCTGCGCGCCGTCCGGGTTTCAGACCCGCATCGGCATCACGACATAGACCGCCGAGGAATCGGTACCTTCGCGCACCAGCGCCGGTTCGCCCGAGGAATTGAACAGGAAGACCGCGTTCTCGCGGTCGATCTGGCTGGCGATTTCCAGCAGGTACTTGGCGTTGAACCCGATCTCCAGATGATCGTCGCCGTAAGCCACGACCAGCTCTTCCTGCGCCATGCCGCTGTCCGGCGCGTTGACCGAGAGGGTCAGCTTGTCCTCGTCCAGGATCAGCTTCACCGCGCGCGAACGTTCCGAGGATACCGTTGCCACCCGGTCCACCGCCTTGGCGAATTCACTGGCGTCGACTTCCAGCCGCTTCTGGTTGCCCATCGGGATGACGCGCGAATAATCCGGGAAGGTCCCGTCGATCACTTTCGAGGTCAGCGCGATTTCTGCCGTGGCGAAGCGCACCTTGGTCTCGCTGACCGAGATGGCGATGTCCGCCGCGTCGTCATCGAGCAGCTTCTTCAGCTCGTTCACCGTCTTGCGCGGCACGATCACGCCCGGCATCGCCTCGGCGCCCGGGGGCACCGGGCTGTCGATCCGGGCCAGCCGGTGGCCATCGGTCGCGACGCAGCGCAGGACGCGCCCGTCCTCGCCCTCGGCCACATGCATGTAGACGCCGTTCAGGTAGTAGCGGGTTTCTTCGGTGGAAATCGCGAACTTGGATTTCTCGAACAGCCGTTTCAGGTCGCCCGCCCTGGCGGTGAAATTCGTCTGGTATTCCGACGACGCCATGACCGGAAAATCCTCACGCGGGAGCGTCGCCAGCGCGAAGGTCGAGCGTCCGGCCTCGACCGTCAGCCGCCCGGTGCGGGGATCGTCGGTCAACGAGACCAGCGCGCCGTCGGGCAGTTTGCGGACGATCTCGTGCAGCATCACCGCGGAAACCGTGGTGGCGCCGGCGCGTTCGACCATGGCGGCGGCCTTGTCCACCACCTCGATATCGAGGTCGGTGGCGCGGAAGCTGACGGTGGCGCCTTCGGCCTCGATCAGGACATTGGCCAGGATCGGGATGGTGTTGCGCCGCTCGACCACCGATTGAGCCTGCGCCACGGCCTTCAACAGCGTTGCGCGTTCGATGCTGAGCTTCATCGCCTTCCCTCCGACACATCAGGCCGGTGCTGGCATCACGCCGGCCCGGCCCGTCTTTTCTGGTTCCTGTTTGTTTGCGGCCCTTTGGGCCCGCCGTCAAGGTTCACCGGGCGTTCCGGCGCCTTGTTCTGGGCCCTGGGCTCAGCTTTCCAGCAACCGGCGCAGCAGATCCAGATCCTCGGACAGCTGGCTGTCCTGGGCGCGCAGCTCCTCGACCTTGCGCACGCCGTGCAGGATGGTGGTGTGATCGCGCCCGCCAAAGCGGCGGCCGATCTCGGGCAGCGAGCGCGTGGTCATGTGCTTGGCCAGATACATCGCCACCTGCCGCGGCCGGGCGATGGTGCGCAGGCGCTTGGGGCCGATCAGGTCGCTGAGGCGCACGTTGTAATGTTCGGCGACCTTGCGCTGGATCTCCTCGACCGTGACCTTGCGCTCGGACGAGCGCAGGATGTCGGCCAGCGTGTCCTGCGTCATGTCGAGCGTGATCTCACGCCCCAGAAGCGAGGCCAGCGCGAAGAGGCGGGTCAGCGCGCCTTCCAGCACGCGGACGTTGGTGGTGATCCGGTGGGCGAGGAATTCCAGCACATCCGGCGCGATCGAGACATTGCCGTAATTGGCGCGGTTCTGGTCGACCTTCTGTTGCAGGATGCCCAGCCGCAGCTCGTAATCGGTGGGGTGCAGGTCGACCACCAGCCCCGATTGCAGGCGCGACTTGATGCGTTCCTCAAGATCCTTGATCTCGCCCGGCGCGCGGTCGGCGGAAATCACGATCTGCTTGTTCTGGTCGATCAGCGCGTTGAAGGTGTGGAAGAATTCTTCCTGCGTCGAATCCTTGCCGGCGATGAACTGCACGTCGTCGACCATCAGGATGTCGACCGAGCGGAACAGCGACTTGAAGTCCATGATCTGCTTTTCGCGCAGCGCCTGCACGAAGCGGTACATGAACTGCTCGGCGCTGAGGTAGAGGACACGCGCTTCCGGGTTGCGCGCCTGAAGCTCCCAGGCGATGGCGTGCATCAGATGGGTCTTGCCCAGCCCGACGCCGCCATACAGGAAAAGCGGGTTGAAGGTGACGGCCGCGCCCTCGGCCACCCGGCGGGCGGCGGCATGGGCCAGCGCGTTCGGCTTGCCCACCACGAAATTGTCGAATGTATAGCGCGCGTCGAGCGGCGCGCCCGGCAGATCCTCGCCCTGCGGCGCGGCCATGGCAGCGGCGCGCGGGGCGGCGGGGGCAGGCGAATCCTCGGCCTCGGACCGGGCGCCGGGGACGCGCACCTGCACCGCCAGGTCCAGGCGATGGACCTCGGCCCCGGCGGCGTTCAGCGCGCGCAGGATCTGGTCGGCGAAGTTGCGGTTCACCCAATTGGCGATGAAATTGGTCGGCGCGGCCAGCTGCGCGACGCCGCCCCGGAATCCGGTCAGCTCCAGCGGCGCGATCCAGGTGATGAAATTGCTTTCCCCGACAACGTCCCGAAGTTTCTTGCGGACATCGCCCCACACGCCGTTTGTCATTCTGTCCCAACCCATGGCCGCGTCCGGATGGCGCGGTATTCTGTTCTCGTTCTTTCGTCCGGTAGACCCGGATCGCGTGGCGCGGCACATCGCCAGACCGGCCGCCAGAGGCGGCGACAGACAAGAGGGGAACGACCCGTCCAGGCGGCAGGGCCCGAACGGACAAACAACAACAACCCGGTTCCCAGAGCGGCAGCAAGGGCAGCGAATCGTCGCGGTTCAGGAATGTCCCCCCCAGGGCTTCGTGAATCGCACGGCAAGGCTATCAAGCCCTCGGCGATGGCTTCAACCGAACAACGTTCTTGACAGGAAGGGGCGCCGAAGGAATCGGCATTGGCGTGGGTTTCGTGCCACACTCGGCCCGCAGACCCCCTGCGAACGGCCACGAAAAAAGCGCACCCGAGGTGCGCTTTTCCATTTCTTTATAAAGCGTTAACCTTATCAGGTCAGGCGTTCAGGGCCTTCACGCGCGAGCTCAGACGCGACATCTTGCGCGCGACGGTGTTCTTGTGCAGCACGCCTTTCGACACGCCGCGGGCCAGTTCCGGCTGGGCGGCGAGCAGGGCGGTTTTCGCGGCTTCGGCATCGCCCGAGGCGATCGCTTCTTCGACCTTGCGCAGGTAGGTGCGGATGCGCGAACGGCGGGCTTTGTTCACTTCAAAGCGGGCCTCGTTCTGACGGGCGCGCTTTTTGGACTGGGGCGTATTGGCCATGGTCTGGGCTCTTTCAGGGTCTGTTACAATATCGTTGCACCCAGACCCTCCGATCCGCCGGAACAGGTTCCGTCTGGATCAGGTCGATTCTCGCCTAAGCGGGCCCACGCGCATGTGGGGCGGTCCATAAGCCAACCGCCGGAAAAAGAAAAGGGGGGAAATCCCCCCTCACTTGTCGCGGAACTGCGCCTCGCGCTTTTCCAGGAAGGCGCCCATGCCCTCTTTCTGGTCCTCGGTGCTGAACAGCGCGTGGAAGATGCGCCGCTCGAACAGGATCCCCTCGCGCAGCGTCGTCTCATAGCTGCGGTTGACGGCCTCCTTGACCACCTTGGTGGCGATGCCCGATTTCGACGCGATCTTCTGTGCCGCCGCCATCGCCTCTTCCATCAGCTTCTTGGTGGGCACCACCCGGCTGACGAGGCCCGAGCGTTCGGCCTCTTCGGCATCCATGAAGCGGCCGGTCAGATGCATGTCCATGGCCTTGGACTTGCCGACGAAGCGGGTCAGGCGCTGGGTGCCGCCGATGCCCGCGACCACGCCGAGGTTGATTTCGGGCTGGCCGAATTTGGCATTCTCGGCGCAGATGATGAAGTCGCACATCATCGCCAGTTCGCAGCCGCCGCCCAGGGCATAGCCCGCCACCGCGGCGATGACCGGCTTGCGCACGGCGACCAGCGTCTCGGTCTCGGGCGTGAAGAAATCGCTCTCGAACATGTCGACAAAGCTCTTCTCGGCCATTTCCGAGATATCGGCCCCCGCTGCAAAGGCCTTTTCCGAGCCGGTGATGATGATCGCGCGCACCTTATCGTTGCGGTCGGCCGCCTTCAGCGCATCGGACAGTTCGCCCAGCAGTTTCGAGTTCAGCGCGTTCAGCGCCTCGGGCCGGTTCAGCCGGATCGTGGCCACGTAATGGTCGATCTCGACGAGGATGGTTTCATACGCCATGAGGTTTTCCCTGTGGTCGTTCACTCGCCCGTGTCTAGCAGCCCCGGCCCCGGGATCAAGGCATCTCTCGCCGCGCTATCGCTGGCAGGTCGCGCAGTAATAGCTGGACCGCCCGCCCTGCACGATGCGCTGCACCGAGCCGGTGCAACCGGGGGTAGGGCAGGGCGCGCCCGCCCGGTCATAGACGCGGAAGGAATGCTGGAAATAGCCCAGCTCGCCATCCGCCTGCCGGTAATCCCTGAGCGAGGATCCCCCCGCCTCGATCGCCTCGGCCAGCACGGCGCGGATATCGCCGACCAGCCGCTCCAGCCCGTCGCGCGGGATACTGCCGCCCGCGCGTTCGGGATGGATACCGGCCCGGTGCAACGCCTCGGAAACGTAGATGTTCCCCAGCCCCGCCACGATCCGCTGATCCAGCAGCAAGACTTTCACCGGCCCCTTGCGCCCCTTCAGCCGGGCCGCCAGCCCCTCGGCGTGGAAATCGTTGCCCAGGGGCTCGGGCCCCAGCGCTGCCAGCAGGGGATGCGCCTCGGCCCGGTCGGTCGGCATCAGGTCCATGGCCCCGAACCGCCGCGCATCGTTGAAGGTGACGCGCGCCCCGTCCTCCATGTCGAAGACCACGTGATCGTGTTTCTCGGTCAGGGGATGGGCGTGGTGGAACTGTCCCGGCACATAGGGTGCGGCGATACCGGAAACGGTCATCCGCCCGGTCATGCCCAGATGCACCAGCAGCGTCTCGCCGGTGCTGAGGTCGGCGAGGATGTATTTGGACCGTCGCCGCAACCGGTCGATCCCGGCGCCGGCCAGCCGCTCGGCCATCCGTTCGGGAAAGGGCCAGCGCAGGTCGGGGCGGCGGACCTCGGCCCGGGCGATGCGCTTTCCCTCCATCGCCGGGACCAGCCCGCGGCGCACGGTTTCGACCTCGGGCAATTCGGGCAAGGGCAGGCTCCGGCGAGAAGGGGTCGCATTGTGAGGGAGGCCATCCTCGGCTAAGGAAGGGCGCAACACAAGATCACCGCGCAGGATCAGGGGAAAGCCATGAGCCCGGATAACCGCACCACCCATTTCGGCTTTCAGACCGTGGACGAGGACCAGAAGGCCGGCATGGTGCACGGGGTCTTTTCCTCGGTCGCCTCGAAATACGACGTGATGAACGATCTGATGAGCCTGGGCATCCACCGCGTCTGGAAAGACGCGATGATGGACTGGCTCGCCCCCCGCGCTGGCCAGCACCTGCTGGATGTGGCGGGCGGTACCGGCGACGTGGCCTTCCGCTTCCTCAGCCGGGCGGGTGAGACCGCGCGGGCCACGGTCTGCGACATGACCGCGCCGATGCTGGAGGAAGGCCGCAAGCGGGCCGAGGCCGAGAAGCTGGGCGAACGCCTCGATTGGGTCTGCGGGGACGCCATGGCGCTGCCCTTCCCCGACAATACCTTCGACGTCTACACGATCAGCTTCGGCATCCGGAACGTGACCCGCATCCCCGACGCGCTGAAGGAAGCCCACCGCGTGCTGCGCCCCGGCGGGCGGCTGATGGTGCTGGAATTCAGCCAGATCCCCAACGAGGGGCTGCAGAAACTCTACGACCTCTATTCCTTCAACGTCATTCCCCGCATGGGGCAGGCGGTGGCGGGCGATCGCGACAGCTATCAATATCTGGTTGAATCGATCCGCAAATTCCCCGATCAGGAGACCTTCGCCACGATGATCCGTACGGCCGGGTTCCAGCAGGTGAAATACCGCAACCTGTCGATGGGCATCGCCGCGCTGCATTCGGGGTGGAAGATCTGACGTGAAGGGTCCCCACAACCTCTGGCGGCTGATCCGCACCGGTGCCACGTTCGAGCGTACCGGCGCCATGCGCGTCGTGCTGGAGGCGATGAATGTCCCGCCGCGCCTGCGCTTCGTGGCGCGTGTCATGGGCTGGCCCTTCGCCTGGCTGGGGCTCAAGGGCGATCCGGCCCTGCCGCCGGTGACGCGGGCGCTGACCGCGCTGGGTCCGGCCTATATCAAGTTCGGGCAGATCCTCTCGACCCGGCCCGATATCGTCGGGCTCGATCTGGCCAACCAGCTGCGTTACCTGCAGGACAAGCTGCCCGCCTTCCCCACCGCCCAGGCCCGCACCCTGATCGAGGCCGAGCTGGAGCGCCCGGTCGAGGCGCTGTTTTCCGAATTTTCCGAGCCCGTCGCCGCCGCCTCCATCGCGCAGGTCCATCACGCGCGGGTGGCCGAGACGGGCGAGGAAGTCGCGGTGAAGGTGCTGCGGCCCGGCATCGTGAAGGCCTTCCGCCGCGACATCGACGCCTTCTATTTCGCGGCCGGGATGATCGAGCGGCTGCTCCCCTCGACCCGACGCCTGCGCCCCAAGGATGTGATCGCGCATTTCGAGGGCGTGGTAATGGGCGAGCTGGATCTGCGCCTCGAAACCGCCGCCGCCGCCGAATTTGCCGCCAATACCGCGGGCGACAAGGGCTTCCGCGTGCCGCAGCCGGTCTGGCATCTGTCCGGCCGGCAGGTGATGACCCTGGGCTGGGCCGAGGGCGCGCCGCTCGGCGACAACGCCTCCATCGACGCGCTGGGCGTCGATCGGATGGAGCTGGGCGAGCGGGTGCTGCAACTCTTCCTCAAACACGCGCTGCGGGACGGGTATTTCCACGCCGACATGCATCAGGGCAACCTGAAGGTGGCGGCGAACGGCGACCTCATTGCCTATGATTTCGGCATCATGGGCGTGCTGGATGAATACACCCGCCGGGTCTATGCCGAGATCCTGTTCGGCTTCATCCGCAAGGATTACCGCCGCGTCGCCGAGGTGCATTTCGAGGCGGGCTATGTCCCCGCCGACCGCGATGTCGAGGAATTCGCCCGGGCCCTGCGCTCGGTCGGCGAGCCGATCTTCGGCATGGACGCGAGCCGGATCTCCATGGCGCGGCTGCTGAACTACCTGTTCGAGGTGACGGAACGCTTCGGCATGCAGACCCGGACCGAGCTGATCCTGCTGCAACGCACGATGGTGGTGGTCGAAGGGGTGGCGCGCTCGCTCAACCCGTCGATCAACATCTGGCATGTCGCGCAGCCGGTGGTCGAGGACTATATCCGCACCAACCTCGGACCCGCCGCGCTGGCCCGCGATCTGGGGCGGGCGCTGACGGTGATGGCCCGCTTCGGCCCGCATCTGCCGGGCGCGGTCGAGGGCGCGCTGATCCGCCTGCGGACCCCCGCCGACCCCCTGCCGCCCCGCCGCTCGCTGGCCCCTTTCGCCTGGTTCATCGCCGGTGCTGCGGTAACTTGGGCGGTCTTCGCGACCTGGCTTGCGGCCTGAAGACCGGGCGGCAAGGTCCCGGCACATGCCGGGTGGACAGGGCGCCGAAGTATCGGCGTGGCGGCGCGGGACGCGGCAACGAGGCTCCGGCGAAACGAACGGCCCTCGCCCGAGGGGTCGCGACGCCTTGCCGACGCGCGGACAGCAGCGCGACGGTTCAGGGCAAGCCTCTCGCGGGGAATCGCTTGCGGTGCGGTCTCGGCGCGGGGTCAGCCGGCCCGTCCGATCCCTCGCGCCAGGGCAGCCTCGTTCGGCGCGGGTCAGGGGGTCGCGGGCAGTCCAACACCGGAAGGTCCCCGTGCGTCGGGCCTGCGGGTTCGGCGGGGGAAGCCCGGGCCCATCCCTGGATGCGGGGCTGCGGGTGAACGAGGGGTTTCGCCCTCGGCCGGAACGCCTCCGGCGCTCAGCCCTCGGGCGACCGGGCGCGCCGGACGTGCCGCCCGGCGCGCGGGGCCTGTCTGACGGCTGCGGCGGGAAAGTCCCGGGCGCCTCCGGTGGCGATCAGGCCGCAGGCAGGCTGTCCGGCCGCCGCAGACCGGTCACCTGCGCGCTGTCGACATAGAGCCCGCCGGGCAGCACCAGCAGCGTCATCCCGTTCTCATAGCGCGCCTCGAGGATCGGCACATAGGCGGCGACCGGCTGGGTGTCCAGCGTCTCGCCTTCGACCGTCGAGTCGATCTCGAAAGAATAGCGGCCGGGGGGCAGCTGCGCCCCCTCGCTGTCGCGCCCGTCCCAGCGGTAGCTCTGCGTCTCGGGGTCGAGGGGGCGGCTGTCGACGATGCGCCCCTCCGCGTCCCGCACGATCAGCGTGACCGCTTCTGCCCCGAGGGCCGGGTCCGGGGTCAGCGCGATCGGCGTCCCGTCGAAATGCACGCCGCCATAGATCCGGGCCTCCATCCCGACCCAGCCGCCAAGCTCGGCCAGCCCAGTCTGCCCCAGCATCGAGGACAGAAGCTGGTTGGTGAAGGTCTGCTGCTCGACCCCGGCGAAAGTGGCGAGCTGTACGGCGAAATCCGAGGCCGATTGCGGGTTCAGGGGGTCCTGATTCTGCATCTGGGTCGTCAGCATGCGCAGGAAGGTGACGAAATCCGATTGCTCGGGCGCGCCGGTGGCAGAGGCGGAGGACCCGAAGGATCCGAAAGTCGAGGCGATTTCCATGGCTTCCTCTCAGAGGCGAAGGTCGAGGTGGTCGCGCGCGCGGGGGGGCGCGGGCGCAGTCTGGGTCGAGGGCCGGGGATCGGCGGCGGGTGTCCCCTCGCTGGCGGCCTGTGGCGCGGCGTGCTGCGCCGCGCGCTGCCCCGCGTCCCCGGCATGGCCGCCCGAGAAGCGCAGCGAGAGCTGGTCATGGCCCAGCGCCCGCAGATCCTGCTCCAGCACGCCGATATGGCGGCGCATCAGGTCGAGCGTTTCGGGCCGTTCCGCCTGCACGATCAGCAGCGATCCGGCGTCATGGCTGACCAGTTTCAGGCGCACCTGGCCCAGTTCCTCGGGTTGGAGGGCTAGGTCGAAGGTGCCGGGACCGGGTACGTCGAGCCGGGCAGCGATCTGCTGGGCGATCCTTTGGGCGGTGTCGAGGGCGGGCGTGGTTCCCGCGCGCGGCTCCGCCATCGCCTCGGCCCGGGGTGGCGCGTCGAGGCGATGGATCAGATCGACCGGCTGATCGCCGCCGGGGGGCGTCTGGTCGATGGGGACGGGGGGCGGGACGAGGGCGGCGCCCGGCGGCAGGACGGCCTGGGCGGCGGGTGCAGCAGAAGCGGTGTCTGGCGCCGGATGGACCGGTTCGGCGCGGATTCTGTCGGGCGAAAGGCGCGCGGCGGGCAGCGCTGCGCCGGACCCGAGAGGCATGGCCGGCAGGGGCAGGGGGCTTGGGCCCGCCGCCCGGGCTGGTTTGGCGGCGAAGACCGCGCGCGCGGCACCATAGGGATCGCGCGGACCGGCGCCCGGCGCGGCGTGGATCCGGGCCGGCGACCCGGGCGGAACGGGCGCGGCCTTGTCAACCGCCGGGACCGGAGCCAGCGCACCGGGCGCGAGCTGTCGCATGGGGGGCTGAACCGGCATGCCGGGCTCGGTTGCGGTGATTGCCGGGGTGCGTTGCGGGGACCCGGGCAGACCCGTCGCGGCATTGGTGACGGTGGTGATTGCAGGGGGCGAGTGGGGTGCAAGCTGCCGTGTGGCGAGCGATGCCGGATCTGGGGTGCTAGGCTGGATTGCGGTGATTGCCGGGGTACGTCGCGGGAACTCGGGCAGGCCCGTCGCGGCATCGGTGACGGTGGCGACTGCAGGGGGCGGGTTGGGTGCAAGCTGCCGTGTGGCGAGCGATGCCGGATCTGGGGTGCTAGGCTGGATTGCGGTGATTGCCGGGGTACGTCGCGGGGACACGGGCAGGCCCATCGCGGCATCGGTGACGGTGGTGATTGCAGGGGGCGAGTGGGGTGCAAGCTGCCGTGTGGCGAGCGATGCCGGATCTGGGGTGCTAGGCTGGATTGCGGTGATTGCCGGGGTACGTCGCGGGGACTCGGGCAGGCCTATCGCGGCATCGATGAGGGTGGCGACTGCGGGAGGCGCGCTGGGCGCAAGCTGCTGTGTGGGAAGCGAGGCCTGAACTGGTGTGCCGGGCTGCCTTGTGGTGACCGTTGGGGTTCGCAGCGGTGCCGGTGCGGTGTCGACCGCCGGCTTCGATGCCGTTGCGGCCGGTGTTGGCCGGCGGTCGGTGGGGGCGGAACCCGTCGCAAGGGCGGCAAGTGGCGCGGGCATCTGGGGCGATACCATGGTCGGGGCGACGGCCCTCTGCGCCTGAATGGGGGTCGCCGGTCGGGCCTCGGGGGTCAGGGGGCGGAGAATCTCGGCCGGTGACGGGAAGAGAAGGGCGTTCGTGGGCGTTGGGGACGATCCGGTGTCGCCGCGCCCGGCGGGCGCTGCCAGCAGGGCGCTGATGGCCACGGTTCGGCTGGGCGGCGACACCCCCGTCGGTTGCCCTTCGGATGTGACCGGGGGTTTGTCTGTGATCACATCGGGTGGTGTCGGGGCAGAGGGGAGGTTCGGAACGAACCCGGCGGTCTGCGGCAATGCCGGCCGGGCCGCAGGGAAGGGCGGCCGAACCAGCGCCGCGGCCGTCGCCGGGGGGGCGCCTGCTCCGGCGGGCGCCTGGCTGGGGGCGGCCTGCCCGGGCCCAGCCTGATTGAGCAAGGCGGGTCCGGGCATAGCCTGTCCTGGCTGTGCCGGTCCGGCGTGCACTGGATTTTGGTCCGTCCAGGGGACTTGCGCGTGCTGGCGAGACGACAGTCCGAGGGGCCGCTGCGCAGGCCCCGTCTCAGCCGTCTGAGCCAGCGATAGAATCCTCTGATCGGGCCGGGACTCACCGTGCTGCAACCTGGACAATTCCGGCTGATCGACCGGCACCGACGGCCCGGTGGAGCGGTGCGGCGCCGAGGCGGCCGCCGGCATGGTCCCCGGGGCGTCGGCCTGGACCACCGGGCGCGGCATGGGCGCCCGGGTCGCTTGCACGGTCTGCGCGGCGGAGGCCTGGGTCGGCGCGGGGGGCAGGGCGCTGGCGGCCGGTGCCCCGGCCGCTGCCTCCGGCCCGGAGGCCCGGGTTACGGGCGCCTGCGGGACATCGGGCATCGGGATGTGCGGCGCCTCCGCCGGGGGTGGTGCGACCCGGGACGATGGTAAGGCAGACTGGAGGCGCGGAGTCGGGGAAGGGATCGCCGTCTCCGGCATGCCGGTGGCGGGAAAGGGCTCGCGCACCGGTGCGCTGTCGTCGGCCGAAAGCGGAGCGGCTGCAGCCAGCGCGCTGGCGGGTCCGGTGCCCCCGGCGCGACCGGCAGCCGGCACAGGGCCCGCCCCCTCCTGCGCCAGGGCCAAACGGGCGCGCAGCAGTGATTCGCGGCCTTCCTCGCGCCCCTGAGGCGCGGGATCCGGCGCCGCGGCGCCGATCGGCGGCTGGGCGGGCAAGGCCGCACCTGCGTCCCCCTCCGGCAGGTCGGGAAAGGCGCCGACCACGCCGTCCGGGCCGGACCCATCATCCTCCGGCGAACCATCGGCCGGCGCCCCGGCGGGTCTCGGCGCGTCCTCCCCCTGCGGGGGAATCTCGGCCGTCGCCCCCGCCGCCGCGTCCGGCTGGCCCGGCGCCATCATCGCCCTGAGCCGACCGAGGATCGCGGCGAAATCCGCAGCCTCCGGCGGCGCGGCCGGCGGATGTGTCACCCCCCGGGGCAGGGGCGTATTCTCGGCGGTGACCAGGGGCATCATGCCGGACCTCCGTTCTGGATTTCCGAACCCTAGCAGCCGCTGGTTACTGCTTCTTTACCGCCCCCTGCGAGGATTTGGCCTCCGTATCAGGAGGTTCCGATGATCCAACCCCTTGCCCTGCCCACCCCGCCGCCGGATGCCCTGCGCCGCAGTGCCGAGGCGCTGGAAGCCGCCTTTCTGGCCGAGATGCTGAAAAGCGCCGGTGCCTTCCGGCCAACCGAGGGGCCCGGTTCGGGCGGCGAGGGCGAGGCGCAGTTCGCCTCGTTCCTGGCCGACGAACAGGCCCGTGCCATGGTCGCGCGCGGCGGCATCGGCCTGGCCGATTCGATCGAGCACGCGCTGAGGCTGCGCGCCGCCGGGCGGGCGTCGTGAGTGCGCCGTCTCCGTCCCGGGGGGACCTCGGGCGCCTTGCGGCGCTCTTGCGGCAAGAGCGCGCGGCGCTGATCCGCGGCGATTACGCGCGTCTCGAGGCGCTGGCGCGGCGCAAGATCCAGCTGCTGGACTGGCTTGAGGCGGCCGAACCCCTGTCCCCAACCCCCGGCAATCGGGCCCTGGCGGCCGAGATCCGCGCCGCCGCGACCCGCAACGCCCCGCTGTTCGAGGCGGCGATCGCCGGGATTCGCGAGGCGCGCGCGCTGCTGTTGCGGGCGCGCGACCGCGGACGCGGCCAGACCTATGGCCGCAACGGCACGCGTGCCGCGCTCGAACCCGCCGCCGGACAGCTGTACCGGCGGGCCTGAGACCTGCGCCGTCGCGTTGAATTTGACGGAAATTGCGATGGGCCGGAGGGCGGGGTTTAAGCCGTTGTTAGCACTTCGCCCCGAGTCTGGCTGAGCACCGACCAGGTGGCGCGTCATCCGAAAACCGGACAGCCGCAGGTCCAGAATGGGCTTGGCCGCCGTTCTCGAACGGCACGAAACCGGCGTGAAACACGCCATGTGACAAGGGAAAATCCATGTCCTCCATTCTGACCAACAACACCGCCATGGTGGCGTTGCAGACCCTCAAGTCGATCAACGCCAACATGGGGAAAACCCAGAACGAGATCTCGACGGGCAAATCGGTTGCGACCGCCCGCCAGAACTCGGCCGTCTGGGCGATCTCCAAGACCATGGAATCGGACGTCAAGGGCTTCAAGGGAATCGCCGATTCGCTCGCTCTGGGCTCCTCGACCGTCGCCACCGCGCGCTCGGCCTCGGAGCAGATCACCGACCTTCTGACGGAGATCAAGGGCAAGATCGTCGCCGCCCAGGAAGACAACGTTGATCGCGACAAGATCCAGACCGACCTGTCGGCGCTGCGCAGCCAGATCTCCTCGATCGTCGGTGCGGCACAGTTCAACGGTCTGAATCTGCTGTCCAACCGTCAGAGCGGTGCCACCGTAGCCAACATCGTCGGCAACACCGGCACCGGTGCCGGCATCCTCGGTTCGGGCAGCGTCAGCATCCTGTCGTCGCTCGACCGCAGCAGCACCGGGTCCGTCTCGGCCTCGTCCATCACCGCCACCAAGGCCGACCTGGGCACCCAGGCTTCGGTCCAGGGGGCGGGAACGGATCTGGCGGCCGGTGCGGTGACCGGTGCAGGCGCCATCGCGGCGGCGGCCACCGGCACGCTGACCATCGTCGGCGATACCGCCACCGCGGCGCGGGGCGGCAACCGCGTGCTGGCGGGCGATTCCTATACGATCGGCGGTCTGACCGGCGTCTCCGGTGCCGTTCGCTACGTCGCCCGTGACGGCGATACGGTGAACGACATCGCCAGCGCCCTGAACGACATGCTGAACTTCCAGGCCTCGAAATCGGGGATCGCCATCTCGTCCACGGTGTCGGGGGCGGCGATCACCATCACCAACGGCACCTCGGCGGGGATCACCACCGCCATGACGTTGAACACCGGCGGCACGGCGGGCGGCGGGCTGGAGATCCTGTCCAGCATCGACGTCTCGACCGCGCAGGGCGCCGAGGCCGCCCTGAACGCCATCGAGGGCCTGACCCAGACCGCGATCGAGGCTGCGGCCAACTTCGGTTCGGTCCAGGGGCGGATCGAGATCCAGAGCGAATATGTCTCCAACCTGATGGATTCGCTCAAATCGGGGATCGGTTCGCTGGTCGATGCCAATATGGAAGAAACCTCGGCGCGCCTGCAGGCGCTTCAGGTGCAGCAGCAGCTGGGCATCCAGGCTCTGTCGATCGCCAACCAGGCGCCGCAGAACATCCTGGCACTCTTCCGCTAAGGCCTCGGGCCGGGGCATCAGCCCCGGCCCATCCCCTCCATGTCTTCGCACCATGAGGCCTTGAGATGAGTGTTGCCGTCCATGCGCGTACCAGTTACGGCCATCACGCCCGTGCGCTGAAAACCCCGCGTGATATCGAATACGAGGTGCTGGCCCGGATCACCGGCCGCATCCAGTCGGAACTTCCGCATCAGCCTGGCAGGATCAGCCTTGCCCTGACCATGGCCCTGAACGAAAACCGTCGCCTCTGGGCCACTTTCGCCACCGATCTCGCCAATCCCGAGAATGGCTTCCCGGCCGATCTGCGGGCCCGGCTCTTCTCGCTGGCCGAGTTCACGCTCAAGCATACCACCCAGGTGCTGACCGGCCGGGCGCGCGCCGATGTCCTGGCCGAGATCAACACCGCGGTGATGCGCGGGCTGCGGCCGAACGGGGGGGCACGGCCATGAGCGGCCTGATTCTCAAGCTCGCTCCGCATGAGCGTGTGCTGATCAACGGCGCGGTGATCGAGAATGGCGAGCGGCGCTCGCGCCTGTCCATCGTCACGCCCAATGCCAATATCCTGCGGCTGAGGGATGCGATCCACCCGGGCGAAGTTTCGACGCCGGTGCGCCGCGTCGCCTATATCGCGCAGCTCGTGCTCTCGGGGGACGCCGTGGCCGAGGAGGCGACCCCACAATTGCTGCGCGGGATCGAGCAGCTCAGCCAGGTGCTGACCGACCCCGACAGCCGGTCGTTGCTGGGTCGTGCCGGCCAGGCGGTGCTGGACGGCGAATTCTATCCCGCGATGCGCCATCTGCGGGCGCTCCTGCCCCGGGAGGAGCGGCTCTTCGCGGCCGTGCCGCGCCAATGAGTTTCCAGCCGATCCTGCCTCTCGATGGCTATGTCGGCTGGCGCTTCCTGCAAAAGACGCTGGACAGGCAGCAGGCGGCGGCCAGCGCCGCCCCGCAGCAGCAACGCGACGAGGCCTATTTCCGCGAGAAGATCGCCTCGATCACCAGCGCCGAGGCGCTGGTCGCGGACCGCCGGCTTCTCTCGGTGGCGCTGACCGCCTTCGGCCTGCAGGACGATTTGCCGAACCGCGCCTATATCCAGAAAGTTCTGGAAAGCCCGGCGAAGGAGGAGGGCAGCTTTGTCAGCCGCCTCGCCGACCGGCGGTACAAGCAGCTGAACGCGGCCTTTGGCTTCGGCGATACCTATGTTTCGTGGAACCAGATCGACGATTCCTTTGCCGACCGCATGATCGCGGCCTATCGCGACCGCAGCTTCGAAGTCGCGGTCGGTACTCAGAACGAATCGATGCGGCTGGCGCTCAACCTGCAGCGCGATCTGGCGGATCTCGCGGCCCAGGACAGCAGCGAACTGACCCGCTGGTACACAATCCTCGGCACCGGCAGCCTGCGCGCGGTGTTCGAGACAGCCTTCCTGTTGCCGAGCGGCTTCGGCGCGCTCGATCTCGAGCGGCAGGTCGAGATCCTGCAAGGACGGATGGCGCAGCTGACCGGCTCGGACACGATCAGCCAGTTCAGGGATCCGGAAGCCATCGATACCCTGATTCGCCGCTATTTCCTCGCCGGTCAGGTGCAGGCGATTCAGGACAATGCCGGGGTCGGCGGCGGCGCCCTGACCCTGTTGCAGAACGGTCAGGCCTCGCTGCGCGGCATCCTCGGCCGCTGATCGCCGGGACCCGCGGCCGGTGTCGACGCGGACCGAATGGCCCGATCCCCGGCAGGTACATTGCGCCTGCCCGGGGGCGCCAGGACTCACCGTCACCCCGGCAACGGCCGATATTCTGCGGGGCAGAGCGTGTCACTGCCATGGCCGCGCCTCGGGTCCATTTCTGCGCGTCACCCGGTGTCGGATTGCGCCCTGGACGTCGGGCGGCCTGTGGCCCCCCGCGGACGATTCTGCGGCGCCCACCCCGGATATGGCCCTGACCGAAAGCCATAAGCCGAGCCTGGCGCATAGCGCCCTTCTTCCAGCGCCACGCCACGATCCGCGCCAGCAACCGAATCCCCCTTGCCGGCCACCAGGCCGGCAAAGCGAATCGCTCGCCCCGGGGCGCAAGGCAAAGGGGGCCGCGATTCATCGCGGCCCCCTTGGGAATCCCGGTCCGGCCCGGCGCCAGGCGAGCCGTTCAGACCACGCGTTCGACCATCATCTTCTTGATCTCGGCGATGGCCTTGGCCGGATTCAGGCCCTTGGGGCAGGTCGAGGTGCAGTTCATGATCGTGTGGCAACGGTACAGCTTGAACGGATCGTGCAGCTGGTCCAGCCGTTCGCCCGTCATCTCGTCGCGCGAATCGATGATCCAGCGATAGGCATGCAGCAGCGAGGCCGGACCCAGATAGCGGTCGCCGTTCCACCAATAGCTGGGGCACGAGGTCGAGCAGCAGGCGCACATCACGCATTCATAAAGCCCGTCGAGCTTTTCGCGATCCTCGATCGACTGCTTCCATTCCTTGGCCGGCGTGTTCGACTTGGTTTCCAGCCAGGGCATGATCGATTCATGCTGGGCGTAGAAATGCGTCAGGTCCGGGATCAGATCCTTCACCACCGGCATATGCGGCAGCGGATAGATCTTCACGTCGCCCTTGATCTCGTCCATGCCGAAGATGCAGGCCAAGGTGTTGCGCCCGTCGATGTTCATCGCGCAGGAGCCGCAGATCCCCTCGCGGCAGGACCGGCGGAAGGTCAGCGTCGGGTCGATCTCGTTCTTGATCTTGATCAGCGCGTCCAGAACCATCGGCCCGCAGCTGTCCATGTCGACGAAATAGGTGTCGACCCGCGGGTTTTCGCCGTCATCGGGCGACCAGCGGTAGATGCGGAAGGTGCGCAGATTCGTGGCGCCGGCGGGCTTCGGCCAGGTCTTGCCGGTCCGGATCGTCGAGTTCTTGGGGAGAGTCAGTTGAACCATCTCTAGCTTCCTTGCCGTATCACTCTTGGGTCAGGACGACCGAGGGGGAGAACAGGGACTGGGAGGCCGCAACCAGCGTCCCCAGTCGGGTGAGGGTATGGGGGCTGAACCCCGCCGCATTCGCCCGGCGCATGAATTCCAGCGCCCCGGCGTTCAGGCTTTCGTTGCGCAGGCCCGAGATCGGCGCCAGCCGGGCGAGCAGCCTGTCCGGCACGCCCAGATGGCGCAGCAATTGCTGGCCGGGACGATCGCGCGAGACCTGGTTTTCCAGCCGGAAGGCTGTCACCCGCTCTGCCCCCGCGGCGGCGCAGAGCCGGGCATGAAACCCCTCCCAATCGGCAATCGGGGCGGCCATGGCCTGGAACGTGTCCCAGGTGCCGGTATAGCCGTCGGTCTTGACGATCTGGTTGTGCAGGCTGCGTTTCCAGGAGGCCATGTCGCGGGAATAATACACGAATTCCGGCCGATAGGGTGCGAAATGCGCATCCAGCAGCGCCACGATCCGGCCGATGAACGGATAAAGCTGCGTTTCGCCGAAGGCGCCGGGTGGCGCGCCGACCAGATTCTCGTGGCTGATCAGCACCGTGCCACTGGTCTGATCAAGCACGGCCTTCATGGCGCGGATCGCGGCGACAAACGCCGCCTCGCTGTCGGCCGAGGGTGCCTGGGTATAATCGAAGGCCTTGCGCCCCAGCTGCTGCGCCGGGGTGCCTTTGCGCGGGGTGAACAGCGTGAGCCAGGGCTTCAGCGCCGCGGCATTGGCCTGCAGGAATTGCTGCGCCGCCGTGGTCGCGGTCTTCTGCAGGCCGATGTGCAGCACCAGCCGCGCGGGACCTCGTTGGTCAGACATGGGCGACCCCCCCGGTCAAGCCGGCATCGCGGCAGCGCCGCGACGAGGCAGAGAAGGGGGCCGCAGCCATGGCAGGCCTCAGTAGACGCGCGCCTTGGGCGCGATCTTCTTCAGCGCGATCCCGCCTTCCGCTTCCGTGGTCAGCGGGTCCAGCACCACCGGACGGTAGTCCAGCTTCACCGAATTGCCCTCGACCCAGGCCAGCGTGTGCTTGCGCCAGTTCACATCGTCGCGGTTCGGGTAATCCTCATGCGCATGGGCGCCGCGCGATTCCTTGCGGGCCTCGGCGCCGACGATCGTCGCCAGCGCGCAGGGCATCAGGTTTTCCAGCTCCAGCGTCTCCATCAGGTCCGAGTTCCAGACCAGCGAGCGGTCCGTGACCTTCACATCCGGCATCTTGGCCGCGACGGCTTTCATCTTTTCGACGCCTTCCGCCAGCGTCTTGTCGGTGCGGAAGACGGCCGCATCGGCCTGCATGGTCTTCTGCATCTCCAGCCGCAACTCGGCGGTCGGAATCGCGCCATTGGCGTTGCGCAGCCGGTCGAAGCGCTCCAGCGCCTTGTCCACGGCGGCTTTCGAGGTGTCGCGGTTGGCGGCGGCCGGATCGACGATCTCACCGGCGCGAATAGCGGCGGCGCGGCCGAAGACCACGAGGTCGATGAGCGAGTTCGACCCCAGACGGTTCGCCCCATGGACCGAGGCGCAGCCAGCCTCGCCCACGGCCATCAGGCCGGGCGCGGTACGGGTCGGGTTCTCGGCATCGGCGTTCAGCACCTCACCCCAGTAATTCGTCGGAATACCGCCCATGTTGTAATGGACCGTCGGCAGAACCGGGATCGGCTCCTTGTTGACGTTGACACCGGCGAAAATGCGCGCGGATTCCGAGATACCGGGCAGGCGCAGGTGCAGCGTTTCCGGCGGCAGGTGGTTCAGGTGCAGATGGATATGGTCCTTGTTCGGACCGACGCCCCGGCCTTCGCGGATCTCCATCGTCATGCAGCGCGACACCACATCGCGCGAGGCGAGGTCCTTGTAGGTCGGCGCGTAGCGTTCCATGAACCGCTCACCTTCCGAGTTGGTCAGATACCCGCCCTCGCCGCGCGCGCCCTCGGTGATGAGGCAGCCGGCGCCATAGATCCCGGTCGGGTGGAACTGCACGAATTCCATGTCCTGCAGCGGCAGGCCGGCGCGGGCGATCATCCCGTTGCCGTCGCCGGTGCAGGTATGGGCCGAGGTCGCGCTGAAATAGGCCCGGCCATAGCCGCCGGTGGCCAGAACGACCATCTTGGCGTTGAACTGGTGCAGCGTGCCGTCGTCGAGTTTCCAAGCCAGCACGCCGGTGCATTCGCCGTCATCCGACATCAACAGGTCGATGGCAAAATACTCGATGTAGAACTGCGCCTTTTCCTTCAGCGAGCGGCCATAGAGCGTGTGCAGGATGGCATGGCCGGTCCGGTCGGCCGCCGCGCAGGTGCGCTGCACGGGCGGGCCTTCGCCGAATTCGGTGGTGTGGCCGCCGAAGGGACGTTGATAGATCTTGCCCTCTTCGGTGCGGCTGAACGGAACACCGTAATGTTCCAGCTCATAGACCGCGGCGGGGGCGGAGCGGGCGAGGTATTCCATCGCATCGGTATCGCCCAGCCAGTCCGACCCTTTCACGGTGTCGTACATATGCCATTGCCAGCTGTCCGGGCCCATGTTGCCCAGGCTGGCGGCGATGCCGCCCTGGGCGGCAACGGTATGCGAGCGGGTGGGAAAAACCTTGGTGATGCAGGCGGTTTTCAAGCCTTGTTCGGCCATGCCCAGCGTGGCGCGAAGCCCGGCGCCACCGGCGCCCACGACCACCACGTCATAGGTATGTTGTTCGATCGGATATGCGGTCATTCTTCCGTCCTCAGGCGCTGAACAGGATCGTGGCGATGGCGAGAACGCCCGCCGCCCCCAGCGCGAAGCTGACAAGTTTGTTCAGGATGAGCAGCACCAGACGGGTGCCGCCCTCGGTGTAATCCTCGATCACCACTTGCATGCCGATGGCGAAATGCCAGGCGGCGACGAACAGGAACAGCGCGGCGGTCAGCGCATTGCCAAAGGAGGAATAGGTGGCGACCAGCACCTCGTACCCGCCGCCGAGCGCGCGGCCGAAGGGGATCAGGAACAGGATGGTCAGCGGCACCAGCGCGATCGAGGTCACGCGCTGCACCCAGAAATGATGCACGCCCTCGCCTGCCCGGCCCAGGCCCGCAACGCGGTTGTAATCGGTCTTGTAGCTCATCGGATGCTCCTTCAGACCAGCAGAAGGGTCAGCACGGTCAGCACCACCGAGGCGCCGATCACCACCCAGTTCGTCTTTGCCACGGTCGGCAGGTCCAAGCCACGGCCAAGGTCGAAGGCGAAGTGACGGATGCCGTTGGCGAAATGGAACCACAACGCCCAAAGCCCGGCAATCAGCACGATCTTGCCCGGCAGGCTGCTCAGCAGTCCGTCGGCCGCGGCGAAGTAGTCGGGCGAATAGGCACCCGCGACGAACCACCAGACGATCAGCAGGGCGGGGGCGCCCAGCGCGACCCCGGTGATGCGCGTCATGATGGAGATCTTGGCCACCAGCGGCAGGCGGTAGACCTGCAAATGCGGGGAAAGCGGCCGGTTGCCCCGGTTCACGTCAGCCATGTTCGTCCCTCTCTCTTGGCGCCCCATACTGTCTGGGCCTCCTGATAGCGGGTTTTCGCGTCAAGTCACGTGGGCATTTCCGCGAATACGGCCGATTCTGGCCGAGCCGGGCAAAAAAATCGGCGCCTGTGATCACAAATAATCTCGTGTGATCACACTCTTGGCGGTGCCGGTCATGCAAAAGGGCGGACGCGATGCGCCCGCCCTTCGGGGTCGGATGAAGCGATCTCAGAAGCTGGCGGCGACCGACAGAACCACGCGGTTCGACCCGCCGGTGATGGTGTGGAAGCGGCCGTCAATCGAGATGTTGTTGTTGAAGTCGTAGGTCAGCCCGGCGTTGCCATAGGCGTTCGAGCCGGTGGTGACGCCCAGGGTGAACGAGCCGGTCAGGTTGTTGGCCAGCTGGGTGCTGAAGCCGATATGCCCGTCGTTCAGCGTCAGGCCGCCGGCATGACCCAGATAGACCCCACCCGACAGGGTGGCCGTCTCACCCAGGGCCACTTCGCCCAGCATGTAGATCTCACCGCTCGCATCGCCGGTGTTGTTGTAGAAATAGCGGACATAGCCCACGTCGAAGCTGGTGTTCTCGACCGACCAGCGATAGCCGCCGTAGACGTCGAGCTCGAAATCATCGGGGCCCAGGTCCACGTTGGACGCCCAGAGCCCGCCGTAGAACCCGCCCGAGCTGGCTTCGATCCAGGGCTGGATCGCCGCGCGGTTCATGGTCTGCGTCGCGCCGCGCGAGATATAATCCGAGGTAACCGTGACCCCGTAGGAAAGCTCGAACGCCGCGGCGGGAACCGTGGTGGCGGCGACGGCGCAGGCCGCGAGTGCAAGTTTGATGGCTTTCATTGTCCCATGCTCCAGTCCCGCCTCGCAGGCCCGGGAAGTGAGCCGGGCGGGTTTGCGCTGTCATCATCCGCCACGTCCGGGGCGTTTCCAAGCGCAACCCGCACGAAACACGACGAAGCCGTGACAAGTATTGCTGCGCGGCAACACAGGCATTTCTGCGCTGCGCGAAGAACGGGCAGAAGCGCCCGCAGGCGCGGGGCGCAGGCCGGATTTTGGGCAGCGCTCCCTCCCGGCGCCGGGCGCGTGCCGGCACGGACGGTGGCGGAAAAGCGCAAAGCGCTGCCGCGATGTTGCACCGCTGCCGCACCAGACCGCTTTGCACGCGGGCAGAGGCCCCGAATCGGGTGAATGTGTTGACTTGACGGTCGGTCAACCAACAAAGTCGTGGGAAAAGAAGAGGCGCTTCTTCAGATCGCCCGTGTTCCGTATCGAGAGTTTGCAGGAAATCGAGCAGATGAAAAAATCCCTGATTGGCGCGGTCGCCGCTTTGGCGATCGGTGCAGGCATGGCTTCGGCCCAGACCATCGGCATCGCCGGCGTGCCCACCGGCTTCGGCGCCGCGGGCGGCGTGGCGCAGATCGGCTTCTCCGCCACCTACAGCCAGCGGGCGCGCGGTGCCGGTCCTACCCGGACTCATGGCGACGCCGCAACGGTGGCGAATTTCGGTTTCGGCAATCCGGTCACCGGGCTCGGGATCGAATTCGGCATCAACCTCACCTCGTTCCGCCGTTTCGGCCAGTCGGGCCACCTGTCCTTCGGGCTGCACCGCCTGTGGCAGGCGGGTCCGGGCGTCTTCTCGGCCGCGCTGCGCGCTGCCTATGTCTCGCCCTGGGGCGACATCAACGCCTATCGCCCGGCCTATTCGCTGACCGGCACCTATCTGGGCGGCATCGGCCCGCGCATGGCCATGGTCTCGGTCGGGGTCGGCACCGGCTGGGGCCAGCGCGGCAATGACCGCACCGTGCGCGGCGCCGTCGGTTTCGGGCTGGGCCTGAACGAGCAATGGGCGGCGAGCCTCGGCTATGTCGGCCAGGAATCGGTGGTCGGCGCCGTCTGGAATCCGCCCGCGCTGGGCGGAACCTCCGTGGCCTTCTCGGTCCGCAATCTCGAGGAATCGGGCAACGCGACCTTCGCCGTCGACATCGGCCGCGCCTTCGCCCTCATGCGCTGAGGCGCGGCCCCGCGCATCGATGCATGCCATTCGCCCCGGGCCGGGTTTTCATGATACCCTGCGCCCCCGGCCCTTTTTCAGCGCCGCCCGCGCGGCATCGACCCCAGTGTCAGGATACGAGGTTTCGCCATGAAGACTTTTCTGTTGAGCGCCGCGCTGGTGCTGACCGCCGCCGGCACCGCCCTTGCGGCCAGCGGCCCCGGTTCGCCCTCGCCCACCGCGCCGGGCACCGCCGTGGTTCCGAGTGTCACGCCGACCCCCGGCGGGCCCACCACATTCTTTACCTTCGACATCACCCCCGGCGGCACAATCGTCTTCACCGTGACCGGCGAAAACGGATCGGGCCCTGGCTATTGAGGATCGTTCCCCGAGCGGGCACCCCTTGGGTCACCCGGTCGGGGCGCGCGCTTCGGACCTGGCCCCGCGTCAGAGCGGCATCAGCGCCCAGTAATCGAGGTCCAGCAACACCTCGGGCGCGTATTTGCCGTCCGGCCCTTTCAGCGCCGTGCCGCTGCCGGAACTCGCCACCAGCCGCAGCCGGATCGCGCCGACGCCCGGCACGCCAGTCTCGGCCTTGTCCAGCACTTCGGACCAGGCGCGTACCGTGGTGCCGCTGAAACAGGGGTTGGCATGCGCCCCGCCGTTGATCGCCACGATCATCTGCGCATTGGCCAGGCCATTGAACGATAGCGCCCGCGCCAGGCTGATGACATGCCCGCCATAGATCAGCCGCTGCCCATCGGGGCGGAAGGTCGCGTCGAAATGCACCTTGGCGGTGTTCTGCCAGAGCCGGGTCGCCAGCATGTGCTCGGCCTCTTCGACGGTAACGCCGTCGACATGCTCGATCACCTCGCCCACCGCGTAGTCGCCCAGCCGGTAGGGCTCGCCCGCCGCTTCGAAATCGTAGCCGTCGAAGGTCAGCCCCGCCGGCACCACCAGATCCGAGGCCGGCACCACCTTGGCCAGGTCCGGCACCACCGCCTCGGGCTCCGGCGCCTCCAGCCGGTTCTTGCGCACCATCACCCAGCGCACATATTCCAGCACGGCCTCGCCCCGCTGGTTGCGCCCGGTGGTCCGCACATAGACCACGCCCGACTTGCCGTTGGAATTCTGCTTCAGCCCGATGACTTCCGAGGATGACGACAGCGTGTCCCCGGGCCAGACCGGCGCCAGGAACCGCCCCTCGGCATAGCCGAGGTTCGCCACCGCGTTGAGGCTGATATCCGGCACCGTCTTGCCGAAGACCGTATGGAAGACGATCAGATCGTCCATCGGACTGGCGCTGAGCCCGCAGGCCCGCGCGAATTCATCCGAGGAATAGAGCGCGCCGCGCGCCGGATAGAGCGCATGATAAAGCGCCCGCTCCCCGCCCGACAGCGTCCGCGGCACCGCATGCCGGATCACCTCGCCGATCCGATAATCCTCGAAAAACCGCCCCGGATTGGTCTTCACCGCCCGCGCCCTTTCATTCTGCTTCAAATACGCCGGGGGGCCCGGGGGGCTGGCCCCCCGGTTCCCGGACCCGTTATTGCTCGCCCAGCTTGGTCTCGGGCGTGTAGGTTCCCGGCGCGTCCTTCACCACCGCCTGCGCACAGCGCATCACGCCCTTGGCCGCATCGAAGGCATAGGCGGGCGAGCCATGCAGCTCCCAGCCCTTGTTCAGCGCCGCCGTTACCTTGTGGCAGAAGGCCGAGGTGTCGTCCTCGGTCAGCAAACGATAGAGTTTCATCTCACCCCCAGGGCATCAGCCCGAACCAGATGTGGATATAGCCGACCACACCCACCAGCAGCATCGCACCGACCACGGCACCGATTTCCTTGCCCATGACCACCGGCACGGTGGATTTCTCCCAGATCGGGTTGTCGCGGTTGTACAATGCGACCGAGACCTGGGCCCAGACGAACAGCCCGCCGAACAGGATCAGGCTGGCGAGGTCGCCGTTCACCATCAGATGCGCCAGCGCCCAGAGCCGCACGCCCCAGAGCTGCGGATGCCGCACGATCCTGGTCGCTGCGGTCTTCATCCCTGAGGCTGCGAACAGGTAGAAGCTCAGCAGCATCAGCAGGTTGTTGAGGTGGACCATAGACCGCGATTCGGGCCAGACCTGCGTATAGGGCGCCCAGCGGTAGCCCAGAACCATCAGGACGATCGCGATCAGCGACAGGATCGCCACGATCCCCTTGCCGCGATCGCCAAACCGCTGGCGGCTGGCGGGGGCCAGTCGCTTCCACAGATGGCTGCCTGACCAGACCAGAAGGCCCAGAATGAGTAGCGCGTATCCCATCAGCTCATCGCTTTCTGCAAATGTTCGATCGCCTCGGCGCGCGCCAGCACGCTCCGGGCCGTCACAATATGCAGGTTCTCGACGATCTTGCCATCCACCACAGCCACGGCCTGCCCCTCGGCAAGCGCCGCGTCGAAAGCGGCGATCTGGCGGCGGGCGAGGTCCAGCGCCGCCGCATCCGGGGCGAAGACCTGATTGGCGATGTCCAGCTGGGCGGGATGGATCAGCGTCTTGCCGTCAAAGCCCAGATCGCGGCCCTGTTCGCATTCGGCGCGCAGGCCCTCATCGTCCTTGAAGGCGTTGTAGACGCCGTCCACCGCCACGATTCCGGCGGCGCGGGCGGCCATCAGGCAGGTCTGCAAGGCCATCTGCATCGGCAGCCGGTCGGCGCGGAAGCGGCAGTTCAGTTCTTTCGCCAGATCGTTGGTGCCCATGACGAGGCCCGCCATCCGCGGCGCCGCGGCGATGGCCTGGGCGTTGAGGATCCCCAGCGGCGTCTCCATCATCGCCCAGATCGTGGTTTCCGCCGTCTCGGCGCTTGCGTCCAGCTTGCGGGCCAGTGCCTCGATATCGGCGGCGCTGTTGACCTTGGGCAGCAGGATCGCCTCGGGTCGGGCCAGCGCGATCACGTCCAGATCCTTCTCGCCCCATTCCGTGTCAAAACCGTTGATCCTGACCAGCTTGCCGCGCGGCCCGTAATCGGCCCGGGCCAGCGTCGCCGCCAGCAACTCGCGCGCATTGGCCTTCTCGTCGGGGGCGACGGCATCCTCTAGATCGAAGATGATCGCATCCGCGGCGAGGCTCTGCGCCTTCTCCAGCGCGCGCTCTTTCGAGCCGGGGATATAGAGGACGGAACGGTACGGGCGGCTGTCCATGATTCTCTTCCGTGAAACAATCTTGCGCGCAAAGCACCAAATCAGGACACAAAGCGCAAGCGTTAAATTTCTGCACCGCAGAGAGGCCGGTGCTTTCAGCCCGCCTTGACCCCGTTGGCGCAGCCTGAGGCATCGCACCAACCGAAAGGTCACGCCATGCGCTTCCTCGCCGCCGCCCTCGCCCTGCTGCCCGTTTCCCTGCACGCCCAGACCCTGCCCTGCGCCCCGCGCGAGCGGGTTCTGGCCTTCGTCATCGACGAACGGGGCGAGACGCGGCTGGCCACGGGCGAGGCCTCGCGCGGTGCCTCGGTCGAGCTTTACGCCAGCGACTCGGGGTCCTGGACGCTGCTGCTGAACCTGCCCGACGGGCGGACCTGCCTGCTGGCCAATGGTGAGAAATTCACCGCCACTGGCGGTCTGCAACCGGCCCGCGGCAATCCCGCGCAACAAAGGCCGCAGCCCCGGGTCAGAAAATGTCGCTGACAGCGATAACGGCGCCGCATTCTGTCGCGCCGCGCTGCCGCGAGGCTTGCGCGAGGGCAGCCGATTCTCTAGTCAGGGCGCGAATTCACAACCTGACCGGAGATACCCATGGCCAGACCCAAAATCGCGCTGATCGGCGCGGGCCAGATCGGCGGCACCCTCGCCCATCTCGCCGCGATCAAGGAACTTGGCGACGTCGTGCTGTTCGACATCGCCGAGGGCACGCCGCAGGGCAAGGCGCTCGACATCGCCGAGTCGGGCCCGTCCGAGGGCTTCGACGGGATCTTCAAGGGCACCAATTCCTACGAGGACATCGCGGGCGCCGATGTCTGCATCGTCACTGCCGGTGTGCCGAGGAAGCCCGGCATGTCGCGCGACGACCTTCTGGGCATCAACCTCAAGGTCATGAAATCGGTGGGCGAGGGCATCAAGGCCCATGCGCCCGACGCTTTCGTCATCTGCATCACCAACCCGCTGGACGCCATGGTCTGGGCGCTGCAGCAATTCTCGGGCCTGCCGGCCGAGAAGGTGGTGGGCATGGCGGGCGTGCTCGATTCGGCCCGCTTCCGGCACTTCCTGGCGACCGAGTTCAACGTCTCGATGCGCGACGTCACCGCCTTCGTGCTGGGCGGCCACGGCGACACGATGGTGCCGCTGTCGCGCTATTCGACCGTTGCCGGCATCCCGCTGCCGGATCTGGTCGAGATGGGCTGGACCACGCAGGAGCGTCTGGACGCCATCATCCAGCGCACCCGCGACGGCGGCGCCGAGATCGTCGGCCTGCTGAAGACCGGCTCGGCCTTCTACGCCCCGGCGACTTCGGCCATCGAGATGGCGGAAGCCTATCTGAAGGACCAGAAGCGCCTGCTGCCCTGCGCCGCCTATGTGGACGGCGCGCTGGGCTTGAACGGCATGTATGTCGGCGTGCCGACGATCATCGGTGCCGGCGGCATCGAGCGCATCGTCGACATCAAGCTGAACCCGGCCGAACAGGAAATGTTCGACAAGTCGGTGAACGCGGTGAAAGGCCTCGTCGAGGCCTGCAAGGCCATCGACCCCTCGCTGGCCTGAGCGAGCGTCTGAGACACAAGAAACGCGCGTCCTTCGGGGCGCGCGTTTTTCGTTTGGGGGGGTACGGGCGAGCAGGCGCCCCGCATGAGCATCTGAAACCCGTCACGTTCCAGTACCGCCCCGCTGCTGCTACCGCGCCGCCCACTCCCGTTGACAGGACAACCCGCCCGGGCTCAACTCCCACCCGGAGGAAAGCCCATGTCCGATGCCCCCGTCGTCGAGATCGACCTGTCCGCCTTCTGGGCCGATCCCTATCCCACGCTCAAACGCCTGCGGGCCGAGGCGCCGGTGGCTTTTGTCCCGCAGCTGGGCGCGACGCTGCTGACCCGGCGGGACGACATCTTTATCAACGAGAAGAAGATCGAGGTGTTTTCCTCGGACCAGCCGGGCGGGCTGATGAATGTGCTGATGGGCCAGAACATGATGCGCAAGGACGGCGCCGCGCATCAGGCCGAGCGCAAGGCGATCTTCCCGACCGTCTCGCCCAAGACCGTCCGCGATACCTGGAAGGCGCAGTTCCAGGCCTTCACGGCGGAAATCCTCGATGAGCTGCGACCCGATGGTCAGGCCGACATGCTGCGCGACATCGCCATGCGGATCTCGGGTGAGGCGCTGAAATGCATCACCGGGCTGACGCAGATCACCTGGGCCGAGATGGACCGCGTCTCGCAAGGCATGATGGACGGGATCGCCAATTACGCGGGGGACAAGGCGGTCGAGGCCCGTTGCCACGCCGCCACCGCCGCCATCGACCGCTATATCGACGAACGGATGCCGGCGCTGCGCGAAAGCCCCGATGCCTCGCTGCTGTCGGTGCAGATGCAGGCCGGGCTGCCCGAGGCCGCGATCCGCGCCAATGTGAAGCTGGCGATCTCGGGCGGGCAGAACGAGCCGCGCGACGTGATCGCCGGGCTGGCCTGGGCGCTGCTGACCCATCCCGGGCAACTGGCGATGGTGCGGGACGGGCGGGCGAGTTGGCTTCAGGCCTTCGAGGAATATGGCCGCTGGATCGCCCCCGTGGCCATGTCGCCCCGCCGGGTGGCCGCACGGCACGTCCTTCATGGCGTGACGCTGGAGCCGGGGGACCGGGTGTTCCTGATGTTCTCGTCCGGCAACCGCGACGAGAGCGTCTTCGCCCGGCCCGATGTCTTCGACCTGACGCAGGATTCGGGGCCCGCCGTGACCTTCGGCGCCGGGCCGCATTTCTGCGCTGGCGCCTGGGCCTCGCGCTGCCTGATCGCCGAGGTGGCGATGCCGATGATTTTCGAGCGCTTGCCGGGGCTGCGGCTGGCGGGCGAGGTGCCCTTCGGCGGCTGGGCCTTCCGCGGACCGCTGCGGATGCCGGTCGCCTGGGACGCGTAAAGGAGGGGTTTCGCCCTCGATTCCTCGGACGACCAGGGCGGGGGGCCAGCCCCCCCGCTCAAGGGGGTTTTCCACCCCCCTTGAGAAACCCCCGAGGATATTTCTGGAACAAAGATGAAAAGGGGGCGTGCGGAGATGTCGCGCGGCGGGGCGTTGACGGGGCGCCTGTGGCGGCGTCTTGTGGGGTCATGAGCCGAACCCTGCCCGCCGATGCCCCTGCCGCGCTGCGCCTTGTCGCACCCCTGGCCGATCTGGCCTTCCTCGACATCCAGTCGATGTTGTTGCCGCGAGAGATGAGTCCGCTGCAGGCTTGGCAGTATCTGAACGCCCGCCCGCTGCCCGGTTTTGCCCTGGCCTTCCGCATCCGCGACGCCATATCGGGCCTCTTCGGGGTAAAGCGGCTGGGCGGGTTCCGCGGCCGTCCGCCCGAAAGCGTCGCCCCCGGCGACCGGCTGGAGTTCTTCCTGGTCGAGGAGGTGGCGCCCGGGCTGATGGTGCTGACCGAGCGGGACCGGCACCTCGACGTGATGACCGCGGTCACGGTCGAGGGGCAGCGGCTTGCCATCACCTCGTCTGTCGTGACGCACAACCTGTTCGGGCGGCTCTATATGCTGCCCGTGGCGCCCGCGCATCGGCTGATCGTGCGGTCGCTGATGCGGCGGGCGCGGCGCGGGTAGGGGCAGCGCGCCCACCCTCGCTTGACTTCGCCTCATCCCCCGGGCCTCATCCCCGCAAACGGAGGCCTCCATGACCGACTTGACCGACGACCTCGCCGACCGGCTGACCCGCTATTGCGCCATCGACAGCCAGTCGGATGCGGACAGCCCCAGTTCGCCCTCGACCGCCATCCAGCTGGACATGCAACGCCTGCTGGTGGCCGAACTCACGGCGATGGGGGCCGAGGATGTGACGCTGACCGAGTATGGCGCCGTGCTCGCCACGATCCCCGGCACGCGTGAGGGGCCGACCGTCGGTTTCCTGGCCCATGTCGATACCGCGCCGCAGTTCAACGCCAGCGGCGTGAAGCCGCGGATCATCAGGGGCTACAACGGCGGCGCGATCACCTATCCCGATGATCCCAGCCTCAGCCTGACGCCCCAGGCCTTTCCCTATCTGGCCGAGAAGCTGGGCCACGATATCGTCACGGCTTCAGGCCTGACGTTGCTCGGGGCGGATGACAAGGCGGGCGTGGCGATCCTGATGACGGCGGCTCAGCGCCTGCTGGCCGATCCCGCGCTGCCCCGGCCCCGGCTCAGGCTGGCGTTCACCCCGGATGAGGAGATCGGCCGCGGCGTCGATCCCCGCCTGCCCCGGGATCTGGGCGCCGATTTCGCCTATACTTTCGACGGCGGGAAAGTGGGCGAGATCGAATACGAGACCTTCTCGGCCGATGGCGCGGTGGTCACGGTGAAGGGGGTGTCGATCCACCCCGGCTATGCCACCGGCAAGCTGGTCAACGCGATCCATCTGGCGTCGAAGATCATCCAGACCCTGCCCCAGGTGACGCTGACGCCCGAAACGACCGAAGGGCGCGAGGGCTTCATTCATGCCACGGATATGGACGGCGGCTCCTCCGAGATGCGGATCAAGTTCATCCTGCGCGATTTCGAACGGGACGGGCTGGAGGAGAAGGGCGCGCTGCTGCGGCAGGTCTGCGCGGCGGTGGCGGCGACCGAACCCCGCGCCGAGATCACCTGCACCATCACCCCCCAATACCGCAACATGCGCTACTGGCTCGAATCGGACATGACGCCCGTGGAGCTGGCCCGTGAGTCGGCGCGGGCCCTGGGGCTCGATCCGGTTTCGGTGCCGATTCGGGGCGGGACGGATGGATCGCGACTGACCGAGATGGGGATTCCCTGCCCGAATCTCTTCACCGGGATGCAGAACATCCATGGTCCGCTGGAGTGGATCTCGGTCCAGGACATGGAAGTGGCGATGCGACTCTGCCTGGAGATCGCCGGTCGGGCCGCGAAGGGCTGAGCGACGGGGGCGATTCCGGCCTGTAGAACAGGCAGAATCGCCCCTGCCTCAGGATCTCGTGGTGGCCCGGTCTGCGACCACAACAGGCTGTGAAAAGGTCGGCAAAGCTTGCCTTTCCGAGAAAGTATCGAGCCTTTCCAATAGGATAGATGAAAATCGCCGTCTCCTGTGACGAATTTTTGTCGGCCCGTGTTTTTTCCTCTTGCGGCTCCCGGCGGATACCCCTAGATACCGCCTCACCGAAGCGGAGACGCTGAGGGACGCGCCGGAAGGGACGCTGGAAACAGACCCGGAAGACACGGAAAAGGATAGGAAAACGGCAGCGCTGTCGGAAAACTTCGGAAGCGCCGCTGGAATTTTTGTCCTCTGCTTTTTGACATTTTGGTGAATGAAGGGATATGTGGGCGGTTTGGTTCATTTCGATGGATCGGACGTCTGGATATCGGCCTCTTAGCGGTAACGCGATGATAGGGGTGTCAGCTTCACTGTTTTGCGGCTCCGGTTCCGAATGGGACTTGAGCACAAAACGGAAGAAATGAACGGTCAGCTTAGGCTGACCTGTGATGTGCAGAGGTTCGCTCGTCAAGGATAGGCTGGTAACGGCCTTTCAACTTGAGAGTTTGATCCTGGCTCAGAACGAACGCTGGCGGCAGGCCTAACACATGCAAGTCGAGCGAAGTCTTCGGACTTAGCGGCGGACGGGTGAGTAACGCGTGGGAACGTACCCTTTGGTACGGAATAGCCCCGGGAAACTGGGAGTAATACCGTATGGTGTCTTCGGACTAAAGATTTATCGCCAAAGGATCGGCCCGCGTTGGATTAGGTAGTTGGTGGGGTAATGGCCTACCAAGCCGACGATCCATAGCTGGTTTGAGAGGATGATCAGCCACACTGGGACTGAGACACGGCCCAGACTCCTACGGGAG